>Ga0209411_100027_pt1 | contig 20249 bp, 17 predicted proteins | sample Mar14336cmmetaG_FD_185479 | JGI IMG/M metagenome (GOLD analysis project Ga0209411, IMG submission 185479) | Marine hydrothermal vent microbial communities from Guaymas Basin, Gulf of California to study Microbial Dark Matter (Phase II) - Marker... ... | reverse complement strand
CGTATGCGGCGGCTTGGTGCTCGTTGAGCCCGAACATTTCGGCGTACTTCAGCCGCCCGATGACGGAGGTGTATGCGGGGTTCACGAGGATCACGGCGATATCCTCCCTCAGACACCTCGTGAGGATGTTTCTCTTCATCTTCGCCCTCACGAAATTCGAAGCGATCCTGTTAAACCTCCGGTCGGTGTCCAGATCGTTCTTGAACTTCAGGTCCTCCATCACGACCGTGTTGATCCCAAAGCTCTTCACCCACAGCACGACGTCCCTGACGAGGTTTCCCACGAGCCAGTCCCTTTTGTTAGAAGAGGCGTGGACGAGCCCCGGACACTCGAACCACCGGCTCCCTCCGAAGTTCCCGTCGGGGTACACGATGGTCGCGGCGATCCCCGTCGGGTTTATGTCCAAGCCGGCGACGCCACGCCCGCTCGGCTTTATCTCCTTCTCGACGTCGAACGTGATGTGAGCCTCGTACTTGCCGTTCCTCCGGATTATGCGGACGGAGTAGGCTTTCTTTTCCTCCAAGTGCCTCAGGAGGTACGGCAGGTAGGGGGACTTGACGGTGACGACGCCCGTGACGAACTGCTTGTACCCGACGTTGATGCGGAGCTGGAACTTGTTTCCTTCGATGTGGACGAGCTGCAGGTTGTGGTTGCCGTTCGTCACCCTCCGGCTGCCGTTCACGACACGCCCGCCGACGCAGTAAACCTGGTTGGAGCGCCGCTCCCTCCACTCCTCCCTCGTGAGCCTCCCCCTCTTCAGCTTCTCGAAGTTCTCCCTGCCGCCGAAAACTATCTTCGGGACGGTGCCATCCGCGATGTGCCTCTCGTACTCCTTCTTCTTACGCTCCAGCTTGGCGATCCTCGCTTCCACCCCCTTCCTCTTCACAGGATCCTTGATCCTGCCAAGCCTCCTCCTCGCCCTTTTTATCTTTTCATCCAGCTCCCTGACGTAAACTTTCAACAATCTCTTCTGCGACGAGATTACCTCCTTCGCCTCGACGAGGGCGGAGTAAGCATAACGGGAGTTCAAGCCGAACACGGAACGGACGAGCTTCACGACCTCATTGTCGGTTCTCCCTTCGAGAAGGCGATTGTAGGCGAAACGGAGGGCAGACTGATAAACCCGCATCAGGTCGTCCAGCCTTTCCCTGTCTTCGACCTCCAGTCTGGCTCTTATTGTAATTTGCATCCTAATACGTTAGGAAGACGCCTTAAAAAGGCAATACTAATCCGCATCCATTTCCTCATCCTGCGCGGCTTATCTCATTAAATCAAACAATGTCGTTTGTTTTTTAGTCTGCCCGAAAAACTCATCAAGTGTTCTTAGCTCACCTTTACAGATCTTCAAAGCTATATCCACATGTCTATCTTCAAGAGCTTCCAAGCGCTTCTTTAATTCTAACCATGCCCTTACATAGTCCCCTTCTCTGCAAATCAGGATAACTTCATAAATGAATTTTCCTCTACCTTTGATTCGAACATAATCCACGAAATTCTTAAACCCACGTAAACTATCCGCTCTTTGTTTAACTCTACTCATGTATTTGCTCAGAAGATCTCCTATATCACTACAAGATTGCCACCAATCCCCTCCACAAAAATCGTCAAGAGCTTTCATATTATAACCTTTCCTTGCTTTATGAAATACTCTATTTACGCCATCCGTCTGAAAAACAAAGAGTATGTCGCCACGATACTTCAACAAATATTCGAGAGTGGACATTTTCACCTCTAATCCTTCACAATCTATGAAACAAAAGTAGTGATCGATGTTACTGAAAGGGATGTCAAGAATTTTCTCATTACAGTTTCCTTTGAGCACATCGTAATCTGAAAGTCCGAAATGTCTAAGCATTCTATCTAATGTTCTCCATCTTTGTGGATTAAGCTCTACGAAAATGTGGTACTTAAACGGTTCATGAGGTATTAAATATGATAGAAGCGGCGAACCTAGGATTATATCTCCAGTTTTATTGATGACATTAGCTCCAGAGGAGGCAAGCAAATCGATATACCAGTAGCTAGAGAAATATTTTGGGACTATTCTTGAATAAACGGTGAGCCAGTACATTAGAGCGATTAACTTAAGAGGAGTCCAAAGGTGGGCCTCATACAGCTCGCTTTTATTAAAATTGGCTTTAATCTGCTCTACATATTCACCTATCGAGATCTTCTCAAGTTTCTCAGATAGCCATTTTAGAGGATCAAGTTTTTCACTTCTCATGCCAAGCTCTCCTGATAGTTTTCCTAAGGACTAGGAATCCATCATCTCTAAGCTTTTTAACCAAAGAGAGAGTTCTATCAAGAGTAGGTTCAGGAAGCTTATGACCATAATTGTCGTAACCGATGTAAACCATTAGGGGATTAATTCTTTCAATTTTCTCCCAGAACCTCAGACTAAAATCTAATATCGGCTCTACGGATACGAATTTTGCATCCCAATCCAATTCCATCATAGCTTTAATCCTTTCACTCGGTTTCGGTGCCTTGGAGATTCCTGCATATACTTCATTATCATCCGTTTCTATCGTAGCCCCCAAAATCGCATTTTCTGGGAAGTCAAAATCATGATATCTCAATGGATTCTTCGTTAAGAATAGGAAGAACGTGTTTGGAAACTTTTTTACGTGTTTTAATACCAATTCAATCCATTCGTCTGGAATAAATTCTCCAAATAAATCCCCCATATCACTAACGAAGACGACACCGCCTTTAAACCTTTTACTGAACTCTCCTTTATTTAATCTCGGAGCAAAGCCGTTGCTATACCTTTTACTGTTCTTTAACTTTGTTTCAGCTAATCTCCTTGCCCAGCAATACCTACAATGGTGTAGGCACCCCGTAACCGGATTCCACGTTTCCGTCACTATGCTGAACATCTTTGTGCTGTGTTCACGCTCTATGAGTTTGCATAAGCTTCTATGTCTCTTAAGTAAGAGTTTAAACCCATTTCCTTGTGGTAGTAACTCGTGCTTCGAAAATACGTCTTTGGGAACAACAACTACTTCTTTTCCGATGAACTCCTTAGGCAGATAGATATGCCCTACTTCCGTTCCCTCTCTTGGTTTAAGTTTACTGACGAATTTCTCAACGATCGTTTCTTCTTCCACGTTATTCCACCTTTCTAACTCGTGTTATATAACAGCCCCTATAATTAGTTATTTTCCCATAAAAACCTTTACGCTTTTGTCATCACGGTGGAGGTTTTTCCGCAAGGTCCGTCTGCATCGCTATTATGAACATCTTCGCCGTTATTATCGGCTTTTCAGAGACTGCCGCTGATGCCAAGCTCAGGATCACGTTTGCTATCACCCAGAGGTTGTAGATGCAGACCGAGAACATGAAGTAGAAGAGGCGGACGACCGGACTCTTCGATGTAGTCTTCGGTCTGAAGTTGTTTTCCACCCTGTAGGAGGTTTCGATGCCCCAGCGTCTCTTGAAAAGCTCGGCGTACCTCTCTGCGCTCTTCTCGTCGACGTCCAGATTCGTGGCGAAGCACGCGACCCCGTCCTCGCTCCTATCGCTCCTCACGATGAAAAGCTTGATGCTCTCCTTCATGTACGGCGGTCTGTTCCTCTTTAGCGTGTGCTCGACCACGACCGGCAGCCTGTCTTTATTCTCCTCGACCACTCTTTTCACCCAGGGGGTCTTCGCCGCCTGAATCACGAAGTCGAGCCCGAACTTCCTCAGGATGTTCACGATCTCTGTTTTGTAGAACCATCTATCTGCGTAGACCCGGTTGATTTTTATCTTCTTTGTGGCGTACTCAAGGAGCTTCTCGACCACCCTCACCATCTCCTCCTCGCGCCCGTCCTCGTTCTCCACTGGCAGGGCTAGGAGCGTGAACCTCACCCCGTTCTCCACGATGCAGATCGTTCCAAACTTGTACGCCCGGTGCGTGCCCCTCGTGGGCTTCGTCCCCACGACCATCTGAGTGTCGGGCTTCCCGTAGAAGAGCCAGTCCGTAAAGTCGATAGCAACGTCCTTCTTGCCCTCAAACAGCTTCGGGTTTTGCCTCTTCGCCATCTTGAAAATCGCATCGAAAGCTTTGATGAACATCCGCTCGACTTCCTCCTTCGTCCGCTCCTTCTTCCGCTCCCCGTACTTCGTGTGGTACTTGATGTGGTAGAGCAGGGTGTCGGCGTCGGGCACGCTCCAGCTCGGACGGCTCTCCCTCAGCGTCTTGGAGGCGTTCTCCGCGAAGTCGCTGGAAAGGGCGGCGTGGAGCAGCAGATTCAGCATGTCCTCGTTCGAGTACTTGGAGTTGTGGTAGTCCGACGAGATCTTCAGGACGGAGAAGACGTGCTTTTCCGCCAGCTTGCATATTTTTCTCACCTCCTCCCTGCTCGGCTTTCCTTTTCTGCTCTGCTCCTCGCAGAGGAGTCTTACTCCGTACCGTTCCGCAACCTCTCTAATCTTCTCAGCCGCCCATTTCACCAGCTCCTCAACTTCCCTGCTGCAGCAGCTCCTGAGCGTCCTCCGCCCCGGAACCTTATCGATGCCCAGAGCCGCAGCATTCCTCTTACAGTGTTTCGCGAGAGTTCCCGGAGATTTGATCCCTCGCAACTCCCTGTAAACCAGCAGTCTCGCTATCGCCACCGGGTCGTGCTGCGAGTGCCAAACGTTCTTGTACGCACGCTTTACAAAGTCTGCGATCGGCTCCAAGTCGAGGCTGCGGAGAAGCTCCGTAACCCCGACGGTCTTAGAGCTAAGGCTGCCGAAAAACTTTTCTATTTCCTCCTCTAACCTAACCTCCGCGGGGGTGAGCTCTTCCGGCGGCACGGGGCACACCTCCGCACCTGAGGGGGTCGCGGCTGCGGGGGACGCCCCCTCAGGTTTGTATCCATAACTATGGTTCCATTCGTATGGATATATAAATAGTTTTCCCAGACCGCAATTCGGAAGGTAAGAAGTTCTGCAACCAAAAGAAGTACTGAGAAGGTTTCTATCCGCAGATTTTAAATTTCAGAGCAAGAAACTACACGATAGCGGGGGCAGGGGGATTCGAACCCCCGCGGCACGTAAGTGCCACCCGGTCTGAAGCCGGGCGCAGTGGGCCAAGCTGTGCCATGCCCCCGTTCACCTTTTATCTCGTACCTCTCTGACGAGGACGCAGTTCCCCTCTTGGGTGATTATAACGGCGCCGTCACTAAACTGGAAGGTGAGCGCTCTATCCTTCAACTCCGTGTTCTTTGCGATTCCTGATATTTCTGTGTCCCCAACCTTCTTGTGCCACTTTACATAAACATTGCCGTTGAGAAACGCTACGTCAAAGTCCTTATCTTTCAGCTTCTCCTCGATCTGCTGACTAGGCTCCTCACTTAAGCCCTCGCTCCTTTCGTTGCTCATTACTGCCATCTCTTTGTTTACCTTACTCCTTTTTTTCTTCACTCCCCTTCTTACTCTCTTCGGCTCTCTTTCGATCAAGCCGAAACCGTGCAAGATGCTGATGCACGAACGACCTACCTCCCTTGAGCTTGCGGCAGGCGACCGCTTCCAATTTTTGTCTATGTGATATTTCCTCGCCAGTATTTCGCCCAACTCTCTTGTAGAGATGTCCGGGTTCTCAGACAGTATGTTGTAGGCGTCGCGTAAAGCCGGGTTCCTGCTCAAAATTTCGGCAAAGCGAGCTCTCAACTCATCTTTCCGACCGCTCTTAATGAGTTCCGTAATTTCCTCTCCATCCTTTGTCAGCCGGTAACCTCTACGTGCGTCGCTATCGAGGAGCCCCAAGCTCTTTAGAACGGGCGAAGCCTTTTTGAAATCTGGTCCCACAGTACTGATCAGAGAACACGACGTCGCACTCTTGCCGCCGTGTAGGGCCAGAAGTACGCTTTCGAGAGTCTCGTATGAAGCGTGAGGCAGGCGCACCTCAGGCACTCATTCGGTCATACGGTTCTCCGTTAGAGAAAGAGTTTATATAAAACTTGTTGGTTACATACTTATGTACCCATGGAAGTGAAAGTACCCGATGATGTGAAGAAGTGGGAAGAAAGGAGGAGGATGTCTCCTTACGAGAGAGAGCGCTACACGAGGGAGGTCATAAGGAGGACGTTAGAGATGAACCCCGACGGCGTCACCGTTTCGGAGCTCGAAAAGGTCCTACCCTTCGGGCGTAAGGCTATAGAGAAGCACCTGCTCGCCCTGACCACCGCCAACGAGGCATACACCGAGGTGAGAGGGGCTACTGTCATCTACTACTCCAACACCGCAGGAATCGTGGAGAATACGAGAAAAGCGGTTGAGCTGGGCGGGTACAAGTACGAGCTCTCGGTTGTGAGGAATAAAAGAGGAGAGTTTGTACTGGTGAGGCAGATAGAAGGGGATGACACTGTGGGAGGCATTGTCATACCCAAGAGCGAATTTAATAGGTTCATAGAGTTCTTAAAGGTGAAGAAATAGAGGTGCTTAAGATGCCCGTCCCAAAACCTACTGAAAACACCGTTACAACCTTCCTGAAGGAAGAGCTTGAGAAGCTCGGAGTAACAGCTGTGCCTTTTGTATCCATTGATATCCCTGGCAAGAGAGGGAAAGAAAGGCGTGAAGTTGATATATATTGTGAGAATTCAGGCGTTTACCTATGTGAAGCAAAGTTTAAAGAGTCTGAGATTTTGGAAGCAATAGAAAAGTGCTATAACGATTACTTAAAGCACCACAAGGTATTGGGAATACATGGTTGCTTTTCACTTCTTTATCCTGACGAACTTTCCAAACCCATACCTCCTAAATATCTCAAAGAGCTCATTCCTAAAAAGAAATTCAAACTCATCGAAATGTTCCCGCCTGAGGACAAGAGAAAGAGCTTTCATGTCGGAAGAGAAGGGACGTTAAGAGAGATTGCAGAGAGGATAGCACATCACGTCCTTACGGCGCCGGAACGGGTCGAACCTAGCATCGATTGGATAATAAAAACTTTGAGAGAGGCTGCACAAAGTATCACTATAGGGTTAAGGCACATCGCAGGAGAAAGGCTTGAGGACTTATTTGGTGGTAAGTGGGTCTTTGAAAACATCCTACAGTACGAGAAAGGTGAGTATCCTGTGGAAGACTTAAGATTAGCAGCAGCCTACCTACTGGTGAACCAAATACTTTTTTATCATGTCATTTGCTCCTCCAATACTATCAGGGATAGATACAGCCTTTCACCAATAGACGAAGATAAGTTGACTGAGCCTGCCCAGCTAAACCGGTACTTCAAGAGGATCTTTGATGTGAACTACAAAGCAATTTTTGCATATGATGTTGCTTCGAGAATTCCGCCAGAGTACATAAGTGAAGTTAGGAGAGTAATATGCATCGTCAAGGCTCTAAGCCCTGAGAAGGTGGGAGGGGATCTCCTTGGAACAATCTTTCACGACCTCGTTCCGTTTGAAGTTAGGAAAAGTGTCGCAGCTTTTTATACAAACCCGCTTGCAGCGGAACTCCTTGCGTCTCTTGCAATAGAGAGGCCCGACGTTAAGGTTGCCGATCTATCGGTCGGTAGTGGAGGGCTCCTCGTTGCAGCCTACAGGAGGAAAAAAGAGTTGTTATCAAGATTCACGGAAGAAGATCACAGACGCTTCGTGGAGGAGGAGCTTTTAGGAGTGGATGTGATGCCCTTTGCTGCCTCGCTCGCCGCTTGCCACCTTGCCTTGCAAGCTCCAGAATACTTTACGGATAAGGTGAATATCGCAGTCTGGGACTCTACGGTTCTAAGGCCGGGAATAAAAATCCCGTCGGTGGCATCGGTCAGATACGTGGTCAGCGGGCAGACAGATTTGAGCCTCTTCGAGAAACCTCATGAGCGGAGTGCGGGCGTCGTGAGCCTCACAGAGCAAGAACATGAAATCCAGCTTGAGAAGTTCGATGTCGTGATTATGAATCCGCCTTTCACTAGACAGGAGAAAATAAAAAGCGATATTTCGGAAGAGTACAAGAAACTCCTTCGGGAAAGGTTTGACGATTATAAGGAATACCTGCATGGACAACTTGGCTACTACGGTTATTTCATCCTACTTGCGGACAGGTTCTTGGATGAAGGGGGGAGGATGGCGCTGGTCCTGCCTGCCGCATTCTTAAGGGTCAGAAGTGCTGAAGGAATTCGGAGGTTCTTGGCGGAGAACTACACCATAGAGTACGTAATTTTTGGAAAGCTGAACTTCTCAGATGCAACTTGGAGAAGAGAGATTCTCTTTGTAGCTAGGAAGGGTAGGAGTGAGAAGGAGTGCATAGCAGCTAGGTTGGCAAGACTACCAAACAGCCGTGATGAAGCTCGTAAGTTCGCGGAAAGAATAAGAGGGGGCGAGAGCGAGAGCGAGAGCAACGAAATACTTACATATAAGATCAAACAGGACGATTTTAAGCAGCAGGTTGATTGGCTGAAACTTTTCCCTACCGAATCCTTGGACATTATGGAGGGGGCTATGGAAGAGGTTATTGAAAAAATTCCACTTGTTAGACTCGGAGATCTAGGAGTCAAGTTGAGAGAAGGAATAGAGTCAAGAAAGGGCGTTAAATTCCACGATGTAATAATCCTAAGGGAAGAGGAAAGAGCTCGGCGAAAGGAAGATAAATTCGTAATAGTGAGGGAGGGAAAAACTTTCATCAAGATAAAAGATAGGACGCTTGGCGAGATAACAACTGTGCAGAAGTCACGAGTCACACCAGCACTAAGATCGTTGTCAAACCTAAATACGATGAGACTAAAGAAAAGGGTTTTAGATTACGTTATCACAGACGCTTCGCAGAAATGGGAGAAATACGTTAAAGACCGCACGGGGAACCTAATAATACATCGCCGCCCCGTCCTTCCAGCTCCAGGTACAATACACTTGTGTTACTACTCTGAAACACCCGTAGCCCCGCCCGGTACATCGTGGATCGCTCGTTTGGACGATGAAAGTGCAAAGATAATGTGCTTGTGGCTCAACAGCAGCTTAGGCATCGCTCAGTATTTGCTCAGGAGAGTGGAGGATGTATGGGCAGACATGCACAAATATATACTGGAAACGCTGCTCGTGCCAGACCTTAGGAGTTTGAAGCGTGAACAGAAGGAACAGCTGTTATCCCTTTTCGAAGAAGTGGCTAGCGAAAGTTTCCCGCCGCTGATAGAACAATTTGAGGAGGCTAAGGACGCGCTTTCGGCTCAGCCGAACGAGCTTAAACGACACTCTGTTAGAGCATACCTAGATGTCAGACTCTTGGAAATAATGGGGCTGAATGAGGAAGAGATTAAAGATGTCCTCAAAGACCTGTACAACGCAATGTCTGAAGAATTTGCCATGCTGAAGGAGCTCATGGAAAGCGAAAGAGGTTAAAATAAGGCGGGAGATATATAAGCAGTCGGGGGCTGTAAAGGAACACGGCGACCGTTATAGGCCTTGAAGCGGCTCCGAACTATAGTAATTGGAACTACAGTGAGAAGCGGTTGTGTTAAGCGTGTGTGTTGATGGTTGTCCCAAAATGGGAAGCGAAAAGGTTAAATGCATGAAGTTCTCTTGTTCTCTGATGCGGGCAAGCTTGGTGCTAGCCGGGGTTGCTCTCGCCGTGGTCGTCGTCACGTCCGTTGCGTCTGCGTTCCCTGAGAACGACATGAGCGGCGTCGTCACGAGGGTCGTGGACGGAGACACGTTCTATGTCGGCTCCTACAAGGTACGGCTCGCCGACGTCAACGCTCCTGAGCTTTCCGATCCAGAGGGGCAGGAAGCCAAGGAGGCGCTGGCCGCCCTCATCTCAAACGAGACCGTGATCTTGGACGTGGACGACATTTCGGTTTACGGACCCTACGGCAGAGTCATCGCGGTAGCATTTCTCGAAACCGAGCGGGGCTTCCTGAACGTCAATGAGTGGCTTTTGGAGAACGGGTACGCCGAGGTGGAGGACCACCACAACGAGTTCGATCCGAGCGACTGGACGCTGTACGTGAGCTCGATCGAAGAGCGTACGAGGGTGTTCATCAACGAGGTCGAGCTGAACCCGGAGGGCGACGACCGGCTGTCCACCGTCGAAGAGTGGGTCGAGCTTTACAACCCGAACGACTTCGAGGTCAGCCTCGACGGCTGGACCTTGGAGACGACGCACGGCGTCACCGTGACGGTGACGCTCTCCGGCTCGATTCCAGCCCGTAGCTTCTTGGTCGTCGAGCGAGGGGAACAGTGGCTGGACAATAAGGAAGAAGGCGTGCTGTTATACGACGACGAAGGCGAGCTCGTAGACCTGACGCTGAAGATCAGCGACCGCTACAACGACGAGTGGACATGGCAGAGGGTTCCGGACGGCTCTGAAAACTGGGAGTTCAGACCGGGGACTGGCGGCTGGAGCAACACCGCCCCGACCCCAACACCGACGCCGACGCCTACGCCGACTCCAACGCCCACGCCGACCCCGACGCCCCCTCCGACCCCGCCTGCGCCCACGCCGAGCGTCAACGTCTCCACGGACAAATTCGAGTATCGCGGCGGCGAGCCCATGATCCTGAACATCACGCTAACAAACCCCGGAAACCAGACGCGTGTGCGTTTCGTGCTCGGCGTCACGCTCACGCTCCGAATCTTCGGGTTCGAGGTCGGACCCGTGAACAGGACGCTGTTCTTGGGGCTGCTGACGCTGCCTTCGGGTTTCGAGCGGACGTACACCCTGCGGCTCAGGACGCCGAGGCTCCCGCCGTTCGTCGAGATCGAGGGCGCGTGGCACGCTGCACTCCACGATCCTGAGACGAACGAGCTGATATGCGAAGATTACGCAGAATGGGAGATTGTCAGCGGCTACCGCCAAGTATAATGTTTTAACAGCGGCGGGGAGGCGTGGTAAATAAGTTAATGAATGTCCACTAGGAAATGCGCTCACGATGTAGTTTCTGACTTCAATGTAGACAAGGCCTTCTCAACCGCTTTAACAAATCTTTCCACATAAAACTTGTAACTTTCCGCAGCTGAATCTTTCAGCTCAGAGATCAACCGGATACGCAAATAACCAATGGTGCCCTCCCTCTTCCACTCCTCAATCCAAACCTCTTTAAACTCTAACTCCAAATTTTTCTTCAAACTCTCTATAAACTCCGACTCCTTCTCAAACAACTCTCCACTTCCTACCATCACAGTAACATCTAGCTCTAAATCTCCCTTAAGCCTGCCTCCCAAGAGTCTGATGAACTTGTATAGCTTAGACTCAGATTCTTTGGGATAGAAATAAATTATTCTAAAGGCGATAGTATACCCTCGGCCAGTCAGTTCCATGCCATAATCTAACCCTTTTATTTCTCTATCAACTATATCACTGAAACTTCGGATCCACTCATTAATGCTCGTCATCCTAGCCGCCCTCCAAGAAAGAAAACTGAAGACAGCAGCTGCCAGCGATCCAGCTACTGTGATCCAGAGCATAAGCTCCTTTCCAATCGCAGCAGTAGGCAGAAGTTCCATGTAGTGGAGTCCATCCGATGTCCTTAAAAAACGAGGGCATTCTGCTTCTCATATCTAAGTCAACCTATCTGAAATCATTTCCACTGAAGCTTACTTTGCTGCAAGCGGGCGCACTTTCGGAAGTACTGTCAACACGGCGAACGCAATCTTCTGCACTGCCGCCCTCTTCCTAATTCTGAAGCCGAGGAGCGGCACGCTGATCGTGGTGAACGAACTTATAGATGTAGAGCCTTGGAGCGGAGTAATTCCACCGCTGAGCCTCTGTTATCTCTTTATCTCAATTCTGGTAGCCGGCTTCCTCTCATACTTCGTAACGAGGCTCGTGGGCAGGAAGCTCTCCACGATTTTCACGAAACTACCCTACCGGCTCGTGGCGTTCGGCGTCTTGGCGTTGCTTTTTGCCCTCGTCTCCCTGTTCAACGGCGTTCTCGGCGTGCTCGTCATGGCGGTGGCGACGTGCGTGGGTCTCGTGCCTATCTATGTCGGTGTGCGGCGCTCGCATTGCATGGGTGTGCTGCTGTTGCCAATAATCCTGTTCTACGCCAATATCTCGTTGTAAATGGCGAGCGTCATTCTTGCGACATTGTTCCAAGAAAAAAATTCTGCTGTCTCTCTACCATTTTCACCTATCTTGCGTGCGTGCTCGAAGTTTGAAAATAGTTCTTTAACACCCCAGCTTATCGATTGAGGGTTATCGTAGACCCTAAGCCCGTTAACACCATGCTTGACGTATTCGAAGCCGTTCTGCGTCACGATTATCGGTTTGCGAGCAGCCCACGCTTCGAGAGCGACTATGCCAAAAGGCTCATTTCTTGAGGGTATGCAGACGACGTCGCACGCCTTATACCACCTCATGAGGACATCTTCGGGAACGTAGCCGAGAAACCTCGTAGCGTGGGACACGCCAAGTTCCCATGCCCGGCGTTCGAGCCAAGAGCGCATGTACCCGTCACCGAGGAATACAAACTTCGCATTCGTAAAATCCTTTAATACGGAGGGAATGGCTTCTAAGAGCAAGTCAGGGCCCTTTTGCACAACCATTCTGCCGACGAACAGGCAGACCGGGTCCCAGACGCCGATGCCAAACCACTTCTTTACCTCCCAAGGATCAACGGGCACGTCGAACTTGTGCAACGAAACTCCGTTCGGAATCACTGCGATTTTCCAGTCTTCGAACTTATAAATGCGCTTTATTTCCTCTTTCAACGTCTGTGACGTCGTTATTATCTTGTCAGCGACGAAGCCACCGTACCATTCCAAGTCCCGAATATGCCGCGATTGCCCTTCGTAGAAGACATTGCCGCACCGCCCATATTCTGTGGAGTGCAGCGTGAACACCGCCCTCTTACCACGGACGTTTCTCACCTCCGCGAGCGCGTTCGCGGTCATCCAGTCGTGTCCATGAATTATATCAAAATGTCCTGCGACGTTTTCAGTCTCGAAAAAATGCCAAGCGAAGGAACGACACATGTTGTTCATCTCCTGCACGAAATCTGGATTTAGGTCGAAAGGGCATCGGTGGTAATGGACACCATCGATGACTTCGTACCACAGCTGTCCGTGCCCCATCCTCGTAAACACGTGAACCTCATTCCCCAGCCTTTCAAGCGCAGCAGCGAGTTCCGTCACGTGAGCGGCGACGCCCCCAACTCTGATGGAGTGTAAGGATTCCCAACTAAACATTGCGACTCTCATTTTCCGACCCTGACTTCCTAACTTGCTTTTGGTGTCGAACCTCGAACTTTCGCATTAGCCTCCACAGCTCCCTCCCTGACTGCAGCAGCAAGGTGCCTTCGCAGAATATCGATAAGAACGGTCCTCGCTCGCTCGCCTTTAACGCTGCGTATCTCCTCCGCCAGCTCCCTTTCGCCGAAGATGTGAATGATCCACTCTGCAAAATCGTTAGCGTCGTTCCTGAGGTGGTATTTTATTGAGCGCTCGTCAATGGTCTTAAGGATTTCAATAAGCTCTTCAATGCTGTACGCCACGAATCCGGTATGGCGAATGGTGCCATCATAGTCCTGCAAGTTGAAATAGAAAGCTTCTTCCTCAGAAACTCTGCGTAGTAACCTATTCTTGGCGGCTTCGGGTTTATGTGCGTATTCAAACCTGACGAAGCGTCGCAGCTCGCCTTTAAGCTTCGAGCCGTAGGGGAGGTTAACAAACGGCCAAACTTTAGAGCCTCTATCGAGGACGGCGTCGTGGATGCTGCAGTAAGGGCCGATGACGGAATCTGTTATCCTGGCGCCTCCTCTTATCATCGAGCTTTCGCCGATGATGCTGCGTTCCACATATGCGGAAGCGATTTCAGATTTTTCAAACAACACAGACGCATGTAGCTCTGCGGACTCGACGACCGCGCCCTCGCCGATGACCGTCGGTCCGTAAATGGTGGCGTTGGAGACGACGGCGCCTTCGTCGACGAAAACCTCGCCACGTATCTCAGTGTTTTGTAGCTTGGCGTCGTCAGCTATAGCGGGGGCGGCAGTGTTGCTAGCAAGTTTTTTCAGGAGCCATGCCACTGCCCGCATGTAGCCGTCGGGCTTCCCGACGTCCACCCAGAAACCCTCGACCTCACAGCCGTAAAGCTCGCCCTCTTGTACCAAGATCGGGAATAAGTCCTTTGAGAAATCAAAAGGGCGGCGCTCGGGCACATACTTCAAGACTTCAGGCTCTATCACGTAAAGCCCTGTGTTTATCAGATTGCTAAAACACTCCTCGGGTCTGGGCTTCTCCTTAAACCTCTTTACTATCCCCTCCTCCCCTATTTCCACGATACCATAATGGTATGGATCATCCACCCGCATAAGAGCTATCGTGGCGAGCCGCCCGTGCTTCTTGTGGAATTTAATAAGCTCTCTCAAGTTTATGTCGGTAATGTTGTCGCCTTGAATTATGACAGAGGTTTCATCAAGACCAGCGTTCTTGACGGAGCCCGCGGTACCCAAGGGCTCCGGCTCCTCGGGATATGAGAATCTAAGGTCTTTTGCTACCTCGCATTTACTAAGATGCTCAATTATCATCTCTCGCATGTAGTTCGTGGTGATGGTTATGTTTTTTATACCGTGTGCTTTCAGATACTGAACAATGTGCTCCAATACAGGCTTATCGACCAGCGGGAGCAAGGGCTTCGGCCTCGTGAACGTCAGAGGCCGAAGTCTCGTTCCAAAACCACCTGCGAGAATCACAGCCCTCGAAATCATAGCAAAGAAAAGTAAACATTTCCTCCTATATACCGTTTTGGATCGGGTAGCGCCGACTACACCCACCTTACAAAACGTCGCTAAGAAAGCCTCGCTTTTTAAAGCGGGGATGAGGGGTTGGTGGTAGTTAATTTTTATACTTTGAAGTTAATGTAAGTTCGGGACGAGCCGTGGGTATATCCTGCGATCAGGAGCTGCCGTGACCCAGCCCGACGGGGAGTGCCTCATGGCACACTCCGCCAACCTCCCAAGGCTTCCGGTGGAAGCCCTGACTTTAGTCGGGAAGGAGGTCACATCCTACTCCACTAGGGCATCATTTAGGAGGCTTTAAGAGCGTATACGTGCTCAGGAGGGTGAACTACTCCTTGCTTTGCAAGGGAGCTTCCCGCTTCATCCACCTTTTCGATGTCAGACCTCATCCTGTCATCGGTCACACACGGGCATAACTTCGGGCCGTCCCAGCCCTAGGCTACCTTATGGTAGCAGCGATATTTTTTATTGGGGACTACATAAAACTTACCCACCCACCTCCCCTGGCTGTATCCCCTCCCTATCAGGAGGGAACTTAGCAGCAACGGAAAGTTAAAACGGACAGCGAAGCCCTGATTGATAAGATGAACGTCTGTACTTCCGGCTGCATTCCTCAAGCCTCAATTTACTCTCACACAAATTCTCGAAAAAGCTCCTTGTAAACTAAGAGACGCCCAGTAATGCCTAATAGTCCTATCCCCCATACCTCTTCAGGGATCGTCCTTTTCTGGTACCTGTAGGTCACGATTTTCATCGACAGGCGTGTTTGTAAGGTCATGCCTTATCCTGCCCGGCGCGCTCGTTTACGAGCCTAACAAGCTGCGAAATTGTCGTCGCGAAAAACTTTCGCCTACTGGGAACTCACCAGTTCGAGCGCTTTCACTCAGGTGTTAAATTGGTACGGAGTCCCTCAGTCGCAGACAAAACCTTTTTGAAGCATCTCAGTAGGAATTAAGCTCCTCCCACAACGACCGGACCACTGAGCAGCATCTCGCCCCATTGGGGCAGTGCTCTTCACACTCCCGGCAACCTATGCATAGCTCCTTGAAGTGTGGTACCACCATGAAGTCCTCTTCATTCGTCCTCAGAAGTCCAAAGAGCATCGCAGGACAAATTTTCAAACACTTGCCGCTGGGCTTCGTGCATTTTTCGTAGTCTACCTTTATCTCGAACATTGCGCCCACCCCGCCGCCTCTGTTAAATTCGCCACTCTTGCACCGCAATTGGTATTTTACTTCGCTCTACGAGCTTGATGGCACTCTGCTCGCAAGCATGGCGGCAGAGCCCGCAGCCCGTGCATTTTACAGGATCGACGACGGCTCGTCCGGTGAGCTGGACGACCCTGATGGCGCCGAACTGGCACATCAATATGCACTTCTTACAACCTGTGCACTCATCAGGGTCCACAACAGCAATGTATTCGCTCTTCAGCACCCCGCCCGGACCCATGGTTGGGTACTGCTGCGCCTTCACTTTCTGCAACGCAAGACACACCGGCGCCTCGCAGTTGCATATTCCTCCGATGTAAGGTGCGCCGAATGTAAACACTATGTGCACCCAGCCATTGTCTTCCCATTCGTCCATAAGTTCGTCCTTCACCTCTCCGACAGTCAACGGAATTCTTATTCCCGACCTTTTTGCCTTATCGCGTAACATGGGATCCTTTGGCAGCCGGAAGCCCATCTCCCTTGCGATCTCCGGAACTATTCCCAAGCCGATACATGCCGCCACGTATTCTCCAGCGTACGTCAGCCTACAAGGACAGATACCAAGAAGATCGTCCCGACGCCACTCCGGCTCTATTCTCAGAACATCTTCCCTCGGAACGATCTGTCCCGTACATTCGGCTATCTCCCTGAACCTGATTTCCTCATCAGTAAGGCCAAGTCCCTTACTCGCACTGGATTTAGATACCACTTCCTGCCCTTACCATGCGCCTGGCACAAGTCGCATATAACAATCGCCCCTGTAGGTAAGGCATTTTGGTTTAAATTTTTAGCCTGAACAACGCCTATTGGAATGGCAAAGAAATGATTTTAGAGTTCAGTATGGTGTATTTTCTCAGCGGCTTGCAAAATATGTATCAAGAGCGCAACTCCTCCCTAGAGATGACGAGACGTTGCATCTCGGAGGTGCCGACGGCGATGCTCAGCATTTTTGCGTCTCTGAAGTACCTTTCCACGGGGTAGTCCTTGGTGCAGCCGTAGGCGCCGTGAATCTGGACGGCGTTAATTGCAGAGCGCATCGCAACCTCGCTCGCATACAGTTTCGCCATCGAAGCTTCCTTTGTGAACCGCTTCCCGGCGTCGGCGAGGCTCGCCGCTTTGTACGTGAGGAGGCGAGCCGCCTCGGTTTCGACCGCCATGTCCGCAATTGTAAACTGGATGTGCTGGAAGTTAGCCAGCGGCTGCCCGAACTGCTTGCGCTCCCTCGCATATTTCTTTGCGGCGTCCAAGCACGCCTGTGAAAGCCCGACGCCGACCGCCGCCAGCCCGACACGGTCACGGTCGAGCGTCGCCATCGCAATCCTGAAGCCCTCGCCCTCATTGCCCAAGAGGTTCTCAGCAGGCACTCGGCACTCGTTGAACACGAGCTCGCCGACGACCGACGCCCGCATGCCGAGCTTATCTTCAATCTTCCCGAACGAAAAGCCATCCGTGCCCTTCTCGACTATGAACGCACTTATGCCTTTCGTCCCTTTGCTTTTGTCGGTGTAGGCGAACACGATGTAAATGTCGGCGATGGAGGCGTTCGTGATGAAGACCTTGCGTCCGTTGAGTATGTACTCGTCGCCTTCCTTCTTGGCGGTGGTTTCGATGGAGGCGGCGTCGCTCCCGGCGTTCGGCTCGGTGAGCGCGAACGCCCCGAGCTTCTCGCCACGCACCAACGGCTTCAAATACCTCTCTTTCTGCTCGTCGCTGCCCGCGAACAGCAACGGGTACGTGGCGCCGATGCTCACCGAGCACATGAAAGCGGCGTCAACGGAACCCCTCGCAAGCTCCTCCACCGCAAGCACGTAACCGAGAAGCCCGGCGTCGGCGCCGCCAAACTCCTTCGGAAACGCCAGCCCGAAGAGGTTGAGCTCCGCCATCTTTTTGATCACGTCCTCAGGCAGCCGCCCCGCCCGCTCGAACTCCTCGCTGCGAGGCATCAGCTCACGCTCGGCGAACTCCCGCACCATGTCCCGCAGCATGACGTGCTCTTCCCTAAGTTCGAACATTCGATCACCTTCCCAAAATTAGCACTGATTTAATTTCTCATTTCGGGTTTGCGTCGTAATGTAAATTCGGACGAGCGGCGCACATGCCGCCGAGCGCGCCGAGCTGTATGCGTTCGTCTCGCAAGACGCTATGCCGTTTGCTTATCCTCCCCAGCAGGTTTTACCTTCAAAACGCTTTGCAGCTCCTCAAAAATCATGTCCACGACTTTAGGAATTGCGCTCTTTACCTTCGGCGTCATTTCCGTCCCGAATTCATCAACGCACTCGACCTCGACGCCGATGATGACAATGTCCCGTGGCATCTCCTGCGGCACGCACTTGTACCCGAACTCCAAGGCGGTGACGATGTTCGTGTCGTGCGGCGACGTGAAGTGCAAAGCCTTCGAGAAATCCTTGAGCTCAAGCCTGTAAACCTCACCGGGCGAGCCGTCCTCCGTTTTTATCCCGTCGATGATCACGACCTTCTCATAGCCCAAGATCATCTCAAGGACGTTAAAACCACCGGTGCTCGCCTCCCCCACCTCTATTATCACGTCTTCCGCGAAATCGGCGTCGTTCAATTGCTTCAAAGCCTCCTTGAACGCGTTTGCAGCGTGAATGCCGACGCCGTCGTCCCGCAGTATCGGGTTGCCTATGCCGAGTATCAGAATTTTCATGTTTAGGAGTGCGCTCGGCTGAAGATAAAAGCCTTAACTCCGGGATCGATCTGTTGAAAGTTAGCAATGAAAGGTGACCTCCTCCTGAGGGGCGTCCACCGGCGGGAGGTTGGGGAGCGTGAGCACGAACCGCTCCGTCGGGCTGGGTCACCGTAGTCCCCGCCCCGAGCATATAGCCCTGGGCTTGCCTCAATACTTGCGTTGACTTCAGAGTATAAAATCTACTAGCCCCCACCCACCTCCCCCAATCCCCCCAAGGGGCTTTCTTAGCGACGTTTTGTAAAACGGTAAAGAAGTGGGGCACTGTGCTCGTGACCTCCTCCCTGGGGCATCCACCGGATGCTTGAGGTTGGGGAGTGTGGTTTGTCGCAAGGACGAACCGCTCCCCCTTCGGGCGGGGTCACGGCGGCCCCTACCGTGAGCATATAGCCCACGGCTTGCTTCAGCATGTTCTTAGAATCTTTACTTAAAATCTTTCCCGCCTCCCCTGCTGCACCTTTGAATGGGATTAGCAGCAACACCTTCCTAAAATTATTTTACAGAAATGCGAGCCGGCATGAGGAAAGCAGAGTGAGTTACTCTGCGTTTTAAGCTGGGAATCGCGATGTTGGGGGCGGTTAGAGAGTAGTTTACAAGCGTTCGCCGAAACGGAGAGTTTAGCGAGCAGGACGCCCTTGCGTCTTTTGCGTCGTAATTTCAGCGCGGTTGTTGTGACAGCGTGCTCTGAAAAAGCGTTGTTGTTCCCATATTGTTCACTCTCCTGTCGCTTAAAGCTCAGCCGCACTATTACAACAAAAGGCGGAGAATTTTCGCAGTCTGCTGCTCTCCTGCGATCGATGGCGCCCGCTGAGCTCATTTGCTACCAGTTTCGTAATGCAGCTGGGCAAATATTGCCTTCTCAGAGAGAGAAGCGTACTATGAGAGCGCTGTGGGAATGTTGTTTCCAAACTGAATTAGCATGCAGACGCTAAAAATGCAACGACCACCCAGAGCGTTGCATTTAACGAGCCAAGCAGGGAAAGCGCTGAACAGCTCGTGTACATCCCAGAGGGGTGTTTGGGACGATCTTTCTAACTCGCGTAGGCACCATTGGCAGCGTTTAAAGCTGCTACTAACTGCATTTTTCAAGCACGACGTTGCCCGGAGTGGGGAATTCTCAATACCTCTTAACTGTGTGGAGCGGTTGCACTTGCTTACCGAACCCCCACGGCTTTATCAAAGAAGACGCAGAACATAGGAGTGTGGCGGCAACGGAGCTTGTCAAGGCAGAGGCTTTCACGAGCAAAAAGTATGGATGCGAGCCGGAGCACAGGAGCATTCCAGAGCTGATAGAGCGCGGCGTCGTGGTCATTGACAAGCCAAAAGGACCGACATCGCATCAAGTAACGTTGTGGGTCAAAGACATTTTGGGAGCGAGGAAGGCGGCGCATGTCGGTACACTTGACCCGAAGGTCACGGGTGTTCTTCCTATCCTTCTTGGAAAGGCAACAAAACTCTCAGGATTGCTGGCAGGCGAGAAGGAGTACGTTTGTCTGATGCGGCTGCATAAGAAAGTTGAGCCTTCGCTGATCGAGAAGGTGTGTCGGGAATTTGTTGGCAGTATTTACCAGCGTCCACCGTTAAAATCTGCGGTGAAACGTCGCATCCGCGTCAGGAAAATATACTCGTTGAAAATTTTGGAGGTAGAGGGCAAAGAAGTCTTGTTCAAAGTGAGGTGCGAAGCCGGCACTTACATCAGGAT
>Ga0209411_100026_pt1 | contig 20787 bp, 22 predicted proteins | sample Mar14336cmmetaG_FD_185479 | JGI IMG/M metagenome (GOLD analysis project Ga0209411, IMG submission 185479) | Marine hydrothermal vent microbial communities from Guaymas Basin, Gulf of California to study Microbial Dark Matter (Phase II) - Marker... ... | reverse complement strand
CCGCCCGCCTCGTGCAACGCCTCGAAGATCACGACGGCGTAGCCGAGTCGCACAAGCTCGTACGCGCACGAGAGTCCAGCGGGTCCGGAGCCGACGACCGCAACCCGTTGTTCCTTCCCCCGCTCGCAAAGCAGCTCCGCTACTTCGACCCCGCTCGGTGCGCCCCGCCGCTTTCCTCTTCCTCCCCCCTGCCCGCCCGTTGTCCGCAGCGTCCCCACAGCCCCCGCCCGCTTCCTGAGTTCATAATCCGCTAAGAAACGCTCAAGCCTGCCGATGGCTACAGGTTCCCTTTTGACCCTGACGACGCCGTGCCGTTTAAGGTGCTCCTCTAACTTCCGTCTCGCCTCAGGACGCATATATCTTGAGCAGCCGACGCTCAGCCAGCAAAGGCTTTCGCACTGCGTCTCATGCGGACATACACGCCCGCAGACCGCGGGCAGGCTGTTTTTCTCCCTTATTACTTCTATGCCCCTGTCGAAATCCCGCTCTTGTATTGCCCTTATGAAGGCAGGGATATCGACTCCAACCGGACAGCCCTGCACACACCCCGGACGCTTGCACTGTAAGCATCGCTTTGCCTCCTTCACCGCCGTCTCCTCGTCGTAGCCAAGGGCGACCTCCTCAAAATTTTTTATTCGTTCCTTTGGATCTTGCTCAGGCATCGGGTATTTCGTCGCCCTAACCCCTTCTTCCGCCTCCTCCGCTCGCACTCCCACGACGCACGCACCCCCACCTTCGCTCGTTCTCACTTCCCCTTCTCACCGCCGGTCGCCCGCTGCTCAAGCAGCTCCAACGCCAGCCGCTCCTCCTCCAAATATCTTGCGTTGCGGGAGAGGAGCTCGTCGAAATCGACAAGGTGCGCATCGAACTCTGGACCATGGACGCAGGCGAACTTCGTCTCGCCGCCGACCGTCACACGACACGAGCCACACATTCCCGTTCCATCTACCATTATCGGATTCAAGCTCACAACTGTTTTTATCCCGTAAGGTCTCGTGACCTCAGCCACCGCCTTCATCATCGCTACAGGACCTGCTGCCGTTACGAAATCTATTTTACGACGCCGTCCCGCCGCCGCAGCTTCAAGCAAGTCACGCAAAACGTCGCTTACAAGACCCCTACGCCCCTTAGAGCCGTCATCGGTAGTCACGTAAAGCTCATCGCTCACCTCCCACATCTCTCTCTCCAAAATCAATAACTCTTTGGACCGCGCTCCGATTATTGAGATCACGTAGTTGCCGACAGCTTTTAAAGCCCTCGCCCGTGGGTAAACAGCAGCGACGCCAACGCCGCCCCCGACGCACGCTACGCATCCGTATTTCTTGATGCTTGCGGGCACGCCCAGAGGGCCGACGAAGTCGAGGATGCAGTCACCTTCACGCAGGCTCCCAAGCTTCTTCGTCGTCTTTCCAACTTCCCGAAATATTATCGTCACAGTGCCTTTCTCGGCATCGGCGGCGACTATTGTTAAGGGGATACGCTCGCCACGCTCGTCGACCCTTAAGATGGCAAATTGCCCTGCCCTCGCCCGCCTTGCCACCAGCGGCGCAAAAACGTCAAATCGCTTTATTCCCGGCGCTAACTCCCTCTTCTCAACTATTTCATACATCGCCCCTCCCTTGCTTATGCCCTACGATGCTTCTGCCTTTCCGTTTAGTCATTTCCGTGACCTCCTCCCCTCACTGAAGGGGCATCCAGCGAGGGGAGGTTCCTGCTTCACGGAGGCGACTCGCCCCGTGATCACCGCAAAAGCGGTGATCCGGAGTGGAGGTGCCCCTTCCACAGCTTTTTCTTCAGTTCCGGCTTCTCGAACAGGAACTTCGCTCACCCCCTTAAATATCTGGCAAGCCGCGACGGCGACCACTTGGGTGCGCCGTGATGAAAAGATGAACATGATCCGGGTTCACGACCTGCTCTCTCATATGATTCCACGCTTCTTAGCTATCTCCTCGTGAAGCTCTCAGATACTCGACAACCTCCCCACGAGAACGGGTCTCCTGCGTGCACCATACAAAGTGATAATAGATGCTATATACACGCAGCCCGCCGCACTTATCCAGCGCTCCTGCTTCCCATCACGAAGAGGTATGGTCACCATCATGTAAGAAGTTTCCCGCCCACCTCCCCTGCTCACCTTCGAAAGGCGGGAATTAGCAGCAACGAATTTAAAAATTGAAGGAAGAAATGAAAGTGAGCTACTCCACGTCTAAAGCCGGGAGCTTCACTTTAGGCCTCTCCGCTCATCCTCCTTGAGGAGCACCGCTCCAGAGTCGGAGCCTCACGACGTTTGGGCTGCTCACCGCAGCCCTGACCGCAGGATATACCCACGGCCTCGCTCGTTTCAGTATGTTTTAGCTCCATTTAAGTATAAATAACTAACCCACCCTCCTCCCCTAATTCATCTCATGAATAAATTCATAAGCTTTCTTAGCGACATTTGGTAAAATGAAAGTCGAGGAAGCAGGTGAGCTGGAGCTTATCAAAAAAATTGCATGCAAATTCAGACGACACTACCCGCCCGTAATCCTAGGAGCAGGGGATGACGACTGTGCGGTGTTAGAATGCAAGTGCCTTACAGGAAAATGCCTTGTTATGACTACCGATGGAATGCGGGCTTCAACGCACTTCCCGAAAGGCATGACGCCGTTTCAGATGGGCTGGAGCGTGGTCGCCGCAAATTTAAGCGATGTTGCCGCCATGGGCGCCCGTCCGCTCGCGTTCACGGTTGCGATGGGCATTCCCCCGGACGCCGAGGTTTCGCTCGTAGAGGAAATCGCAGAAGGCATTGAGAGATGTGCGTCGCAGTTCGACGTTTTCGTGGTGGGGGGGGATGTCGGAAGAAGTGACGAACTCACACTCGTCGGGACTTGCGTGGGTTTCGTCGAAAGGCGTAAGTTAATAAAAAGGAGTGGAGCCAACGTCGGCGACGCCGTTTGCGTCACTGGGCACCTCGGAAATGCAGCTCTCGGCTTAGAATTGCTCGGGGGTAATGTCAAGCCACGGCTATCCCGGAGCGCAGAAGAAGTTGCAAAAAAAGCCCTTTTAAAGCCGATGCCACGGGTGAAAGAGGGCATTGCGCTCGCAGAGACGGGCGTGGTGACTTCGATGATGGACGTGAGTGATGGGCTTGCGAAATCCTTACACGAGCTTTCGATGAGTAGCGGCGTCGGCTTCGAGATTTATCCGGAGAAAATCCCAGTGCCGAAAGAGCTTAGGAATGCTCTCGGCGAAAAAGCCTTGGAGCTTGCCTTGTATTACGGTGGCGATTACGAGTTGCTCTTCACAGCACGCCGTGACGGTTTAGACGTCCTTAAAAAAGTAGAGAAAGAAACAGGGACGAAAATAAGCGTAATAGGCGAAGTTAAGCGGTTGGATGAGGGAATTTACATGAAAGGCGACAAAAGGGAAAAAATAGAGCTAAAAGGCTATCTGCATTTTGGCGCTACACCATAAGCGCACGCAAATACCTCTCAGAAATAAGCTCGGGAAGCTCCTCCCTGTTCATGATCGTCACTTCCAAAAGCTCGAATTCTTTTTTCACCCGCATTGCGAGCCCGTGCCTGAGGTTGTGATGTACGGAGACGAGCATGTGCTTTTCGCTGCTCAAAACCTCTTCGACGGCAGTGATAAACTTCTCGGATTTCAACTCCATCGGCGCAATCTCGTCTATCACCACCACATCTGCTAATTGCGCTGCGTTTGTTATCGAGAAGACGCCGATATCTTCCAAATCCTGCATGTTGACCCCATACTTCCCCACCCTCGGGCCGTCGAGCCCGATGTGCGCCAGCACGCCCCGCCGCCCGCTCATGACGTCGAGAATCTCGAAGCCGACCCGCCGCCCTCCTTTCCTTATGTTTGACGAAAGCATTCCGCCAACTCTGACCCCTTCCGCCCTTAACCTCTCCACTACCTTCCTTATCACCGTGGATTTCCCTATTCCTGGCCTTCCAGTAACAGCAATTCGCACTCGCATCTCCTTATAAATCCAAGGTCGACTTATCCGCCCTCATGTCCTCATGTTCACGATGACATCGTCACGTGACCTCCTCCGACTAAAGGCTTCCACCGGAAGCCTTGGGAGGTTGGGGAGTGTGCCAGTGGCGCTCCCCTTCGGGCTGGGTCACCGCAGCCCCTGCCCAGAGCATATAGCCCTGAGCTCGTTTCAATACTTTTTAGCTCTATAAAAATAACTACTCCTACCAACCCACACCCACCTCCCCGATTCATCCCCGCCCGTCGGACGAGCCTTCTTAGCGACTAAAGGTAAACATGCTTTCGACATCCCCTCTTAACTTTGCAGGCAGTTCTGCAATGCTCACTCTGACTTGCTTCATCGAATCCCTGTCCCTTATCGTAACCGTGTCGTTCTCAAGCGTCTCATAGTCTATCGTAACGCAGTAAGGCGTCCCTATTTCGTCCTGCCGGCGGTATCTGCGTCCTATGCTGCCCGAAGCGTCGTATTCCGCAAATATACCGTGGCTGCGGATCATCTGAAATACCTCTTTCGCCTTGTTCACAAGCTCTTTACGGTTGAGCAACGGCAAGACTGCAACCTCGACGGGGGCGACGCACCGCTTAAACCGGAGGACCCGCCGCACCTCACCCCGCACCTCCTCCTTGTAGAACGAGCTTTCAAGGAGCGCATAAATTATCCGGTCTATGCCGTAGGACGGCTCTATGACGTGCGGGAACACGCTTAGATTCTCATTTCCTTCTCTTGCCCCCTCCGCCTCTTCACCTCCTGTGACTACGGGAACGCTCATGTCCACCTTCGCCTTTCGAGAGTGAGCACTCAGATCGTAATCGCCCCGATCCGCTATGCCTACGATTTCCACCCAGCCAAACCTATCGCTCAGGAACTCGGCGTCCCAACAATCTTCAGCGTAGTGCGCCATCTCGTCGTGCTCGTGCTGCCTGAACCTCAGCCGCTCCATGGGTATGCCTATTTTCTCCAAGAACTGCTGTACTCTCGCCATGTGGTAGCCTAAGTACTCGTGCGCTATTATTTTCCTCTCAACAGCTTCCTTTACCGTAATTTCGATCTCTTCATCCATGTAATTCGGTTTGAGTCGCATGACGACATCCTCGACCTCGTGGAACCTAGGATGTTTGTTCTTCTCGTGCGGCAGCACGAAAACCTCAGCCTCCGCAAGTGTGAATTCCCGAAGTCTTATAATGCCCTGCCTCGGAGAGATTTCATTGCGATAAGCCCTCCCTATCTGTATGATCCCGAAAGGCAGCTTGTTTCTATGGAATCTGAGAAGGCGCGGGAAGTTCACAAACATGCCTTGCGCGGTCTCAGGTCGCAAATACGCTTCGCTTTTCCCCCCTACGCTCGTAACCGCGCCTATTCTCGTCTTGAACATGAGGTTGAAATCTTGAGGCTCTGAGAACTCGCCGCCGCAGTCCGGGCAGCGCTCGCCGACGTGATCCGCTCTGAACAGCGAGTGACACTTCTTACACTCGACCATCTTATCCATGAAGCATTCCAAGTGTCCCGAAGCGTCGAACACGTCCCGTATGCCGATGGTTGTCGTCTCTATCTCGTAGAAGCCCTCGCCGAGCGTGTAGAACTCACGCCACAGGCTCTCAATCTTCCTTTTAAGTGCGGCGCCCAGAGGACCGTAATCGAAAAAGCCTGAAGCGCCGCCGTAAATCTCAAACGCCGCCCATATGAAACCACGACGCCTTGCAAGTTCCATAACTTCGTCTTCTCTCCTCGACATGTCAGTTCAGTAGTACTTTAAGGAGGTCCTTATCCAAGAGGATGCCGATGAGCTTCATCCTCGACGAGACCACTGGTAATTGGTTGAAGTCATTCGCACTCATCTTATGCGCACAATCACTGACCTTGGAGCTTTTCGTTGCAGTGACGACGTCACGTACCATCACATCTTTGATCAGCTTGTTTGGCAGTTTTATCTTCGAAACACTGTAGTAAATGCGTAAAGTGTCCCGCATACCTTCCCAAGTCCACTTGTCCTCATCGTGAGCTTGCGACATGTCGGCGCTCTCGATGCTGTGCTCCACAACCGCTGCGTTTATCAAATCTTGGTCAGTGACGATGCCGACGAGTTTGAGTTCCGAATCGAGAACGGGCGCCGCCCTGACATCCGCGAGTTCCATTATTCGGCCGGCGACTGGAAGTGGCATCTCATCCCAAAGCGCAAGCAGCTCCCGCCGCATGTATCTCTCGATGGGTTCTTTGATGCCGAGTTTTGCGATTTCCCTGACTATATCCGCGACGGTAATGATGCCGACGAGCTTCTTTCCTACTACGACAGGCAGCCTGCGAATGTCGTACTCAATGAGCAACTTTGCAGCTTCGACGATGCTCGCATCCGGGCTTATAGTCACGGGATCTCGCCGCATTAGAAGAGCAAGCTGCTCCTCCTCAGGATTTTTCAGCAGGTCGCGCCGCGTGACGATGCCGACAACCTCGTCGCCTTTTACCACCGGGACGCCAGAAACCTGCCTCGTCCGCAAGACGCTAAGAACGTCGTCCCTCGTACCCGGTAATCTGACGTATGCTACGTCTCTCGTCATCGCTTCTTCCACTTTTATCTCCACAGCTGTCCGCGGGGGCAAGCAACGCTCCCCCTCTACAAGACGTAAACTTTGTCGTTCTCCCTCACTCTAGCTATGACCTTCAGCCCTATGGACTGTCCGGCTTTCGCATGCTCTATCTTCTGCTTTTCAATTTCCATCGAGGTCACTTCCTGTTCGAAGTTCGTCGTAGCACCCTCTATTTTTATCCTGTCGCCCAGCTTCAGGTCGTCGACGAGCTCCACGACCGCCACACTTATCTTCGGGAAGTAATGCGTAACCTTCCCCACATACTTCTTTTCTTGCAATTAGATCCCCTTACACACGCATATCTATCTTGTATTTTCCCTCATAGTGTAAAAAAGGTACTTCCTTACCGGGCTCTATCTTGTCTTTTAGCTCTTCAGGTATCTGAATTTCGAAGGTCGAGTACGTTTCGAGATCCATGACCTGAGCGACGTTACCGGATATCGACAGCACCTGTCCAGTCTTCCGCTCTATGATGGGAACGTAGACTTTTGCCGTAACGGGCTGGACGATCCTGCGCTTCTGCCCGTCAAAGACGCCAATGACGTCGATCGTAGCCTTTGCAGCGCCGTGCTTCCCGGTTTTAGAAGTGGACATACTCACTATCGTGCAAGGCTCATCGTCAACGAGTATATATCTGCCCTCTTTTAATTCTCTAACTTCCACTTGCTCCTTCATCCTACCCCCACCCCTCGATTCGCCCATGCATTTAAATTCGTTTCGTTAGCTCGTAGCACAAAACATTATTTTTAAGTCGCGACACACTTAATTAGGGGGCTGTAGGGTAGCCAGGGATCCTGCCAGCCCGGGGCGCTGGTGACCGGAGTTCAAATCTCCGCAGCCCCATCTCCAATCATATATTTGTACGCCTCTTCTATCCTCCCGACCTCCACGACCCGCATACTGTCGCCGAAATACTGCTTCAGGTCTATTTCTTTCGGCACGTAGTAGACCCTTCTTATGACGAACCCGAAAATCCTCCGCTCTTCAACCTTCTTCTCGTATGTAATGACGACGCTTTCGCCCTCCGGCACTAGGAAAAAACGCATACCATTGCGTTCCGCCGCAAGTGCCTTTTCGAAGACGGCGCCGACGGCGCCGATGTTCCCGTCCTCGTCGATCGTACCTGTGATCACGGCGTCACTCCTCACTTTCTTGCCTTCGAGTGCGGCGATCGTGGCGAGGGTCGTGGCGGCGCCCGCCGAGGGTCCGCCGATGAGCGTGCCGTTTATGTCGAAGGAGACGACGACGTCCTTATCCGAGAGGTTGACGCCGACGAAGCGTGCGGCGACCTCCACCGCCGTCCTTATCGAGTATTGCGTGTCCGGCTCCACGAAGGGGTTCGTGTTCACGAGGATTCTGCCGCCGCCCTCCTTGACCTCGACGTGGACGCCGCCGAGCACGCCGACGTTATCAATGCTGCGGACCGCCACAATGTTCGCACGTGCGGCGCCCAAGCACAGGCTCGGCTGCGGGAGGGGGGTCTCGTTATGAGCGTACGCTTCCAGCAGCCGCTCCTTCGCTGCCAGCTCACGCTCTAAGCTCTCGATAGTCATTTGCTTCTCATGAAGCAGGATGAAGGACGCACTCACGGTGAAAACCAGCAGCACGCCGAGCGCCACGATGGCTACGTCCTTTCCGCTGCCGTCCTCCATGATTTTTGGTTCCCACTTGGAGTTATTAATGTTTTCAGGATGAAAGTAAAAGTTCGAGCCGAGCCGCTCACGCCGCATGGAGCCGGAGGAGCCATGCTAAAGAGGGGGAGGGCGGAGGAGTACAAGCAGTGCATAATAGTGAGGGGGGACCTCAAGCTATCGAAGGGTAAATTAGCTGCGCAGGTGGCGCACGCCGCCGTTTCAAGCTACGAAAAGGCGTCGAGGCGTGCGAAAAGGTTGTGGCTGCGAGGCGGGCAGAAGAAGGTGGTGTTGAAGGTGCGGACGCTTGACGAACTTTTAGAGCTGAAGCGGCGGGCGGAGGCGCTGAAACTGCCGTGTGCGCTCATACGTGACGCCGGACGCACGGAAATCCCGGAAGGGACGGTCACGGCGCTCGGCATCGGTCCCGCCAAGGCTTCAGAAATAGACAAAATTACGGGGAGTTTGCCCCTGTTATAAAAAAACGAAAAGAGTTTAAAGATTTGATTTTCGGTGTTGTCGTCCGCTCGTGTTACTTCCTGCGCCTGATTATCAGGTATGCGACCGCCAGTATGCCTGCGATCGTGAAGACGGCAGTGAAGCCCGGCGGCGTCGGCGACGGCGTTGCTGCCGGCGTCGGCGAAGGTGTCGGCGTCACCTCAACTGGCGGCGTCGGCGTGACGTTCACGGGTGGCGTGGGCGTCGGCGTAGTGACAGGCGTCGGCGTCACGGCGGGCAGCAGCTCGAACGTCGCCTCGTCGACGTTGCCGTCCTCGTCCTCGGCTTCGACGGTGTAGATGCCCGGCTCAGCATCGGACGTGTCAAGCGTCACGCTCCACTTACCGTCTATTACCTCCGTCGTGGCGCTTGGTATTTTCTCGTACGCGGGTCCTGCCTTGACCGTCACCGTAATGATGGTTCCATCCTCCCTGTTGGATGTACCGTTAATCACCAGCGGCTCGCCGATCGCGACAGGCGTTATCTCTTCGATCTCTACGTACGGTGACGCCACCCTGAACGTCAGCGGTCCCGCCACGAGGTCATCGCTGCCCGCCTTGTCGAAGGTACAATCTCCGAGAATGTCGATGAGCTGGTCCCTGTTCTTGCCAACGAGCTTAATCCTCACGTCGTCTACGTCGCCTGCGAGCGCTGAAATTCCATCCCCGTCGGCGTCATCCACGTACTCGTCGACCAAATACAGCATTAGATCTCCATCTTCGTAGTTGCTATCGCCGTAGACGCCATCACGTCCGGGCGTGAGCACCGCTATCAGGTATATACCAGCGTCGGCATCCTCTGGAATCTCTATCTCCTCCTCGAAGGTATCATCCTCCTTAACTGTAGCTGTGCCGAAGTAGAGACCCTGCACCAAGTCATCCTCGTCGTCGTAATCGCCGTCAGCAGGGAGCGCCGTGCAGCCCTTGGGACCTACGACTACGATGTCCACCTCGTCGACGCCGTACGCCGTGCCCCTGACCACGATGCTGTCGCCCTTCGCCACCTCATCCCTCGTCAACTCCGCCGTCACCGTCGGCTCCACCAGCCTTATCGTCGTCGTGCCGTCCGGATCGATCCCGAGGTTGTCCAAGATGTCCGAGACATCGTTTCCAACGGCGTAGCCCGGAACAGTATCAGGCTCCTCGCAATCCACGTAGACCTCAATCTTATAGCTCCCGACGGTTCTGCCGCTCGTGTCCCAGTCTATCTCGAACTGCTTGCTCTCATCCAACGGCTCGTCGTCCGCTACCAGAATGTCGTCGATCACGATATCTACGCTCCTGCCCGCAGAACACGTGCCCCTGATCTCAACCTCCGTCCCGATGATCGCAGTCCGCGGTATGTCAAACTCCACAGTTATTGGCGAAACATCTATGTCTTCCTCTTCCCACTCTTCGGGCTCCAAGGTCCCGCTCGCGTCGAAGTCCGACTCCACCCTGAACGTGTACGTCCTGTCGTCCGTGAAGTACACCACGAACTTGTACTCGCCGTTCTCGTCCGTCGTCCCGCTGAAGCCTCCTATGATGTTAACGGAGTACGGCGGCGCCGCTATCGGCGGGTTAGTGAGCGAAGCATACGACATCGGTACCTCGGGGTCGGGGACGCCGTCCCCGTCGTAGTCGAGGATCCCGGCGCCGAGCCCGTACGGGTCGTCCTCGCCGGACGTCACCATCACGTCATCGGCGTGCGTCACCACAAAACACTGGAACGGCACGTTCGCCGGACCCTTGATCGTGATCGTCACCTTCTCGCCGACGGTCGCGTGCTCCGGCATCTCAATCGTGATCTCGCCCTTCTCGACCGTCAAAGATATCGGGTCGCACGGGCACTCGCTCTCGCTTATTCCCCAGCACTGGTTCTCGACGACCTCGAACTTCAGCTCGTGCGTCCCGGTGATCCAGTCCGGCGGGCTGATCGTCACCGCAACGCCCGCGGTGAGCGCCCCGATCGTCGTCCGCGTCTTGTAGACGGAGCCCTCAGGGTCGGTCCTCACGAGGTCGACGACCGCCGTCGACGGCAGGTTCGTGTCCGCGTATATCCAGACGGTCTGCCCGAAAACCGCCGAGCTTATCTCCTGTCCCCCCGCCGCCAACGGCGCATCCCGCACCTTTATCGAAAGCCTCGGCTCCACTATCGAAACGTTGGACACCACAGTGCCAGCAGCTATCACGTCGTAGACCCCGGTGTGGCCGGCGACGACGTCGTCGCTGATCTCCATGCTCGCAGTGCCCGCACTCACCGGAATGTCAAACGTGTGATAAGGTTCAGCCTGCTGTTTGAACGTCAGAGAAGTCACACCCGCCGGGATGCCAGTGATGCCAATGAATTCACCCACGTATATCGTGCCCGTGGGCGGAAAAGTCATCACGTGCACAGGACCTGCCGCAGGCTGTGCAGTTGAAGTTAACACTAGCAATGCTGTTACTATCAACACTGAAACCACTCCTGTTACCGCCCCTAATACCTTCCCTTTCATGAATTTTCACCTCCCTTCCGTTCTAAGGTGGGAGGCTCTTTTTATAACTTTCGGTTCGTCATCGCCTCCCGCACAACCAAGAGAAAGAGGGATTGCAACCCACATATAAAACTTTTTGTTCACTGTGCAAAGCAATGCAAAGTTATGTTAACTCGCGCAAGCAGAAAAAGTTAAAAGAATCAAATCGCCAAATAAACAGAAAGAGGTGAGAATTTGCGAAGATGGTGTCATAAGAAAGACGAGATTTGGCACACCGATGATGAAGAAGCTTATATAAAGGAGGTCTTGGAGTGGTGGGACCGGATTCCCGACCAGCGAAAATCCATGGAAGGGACGTGGAAGGCTGAAGAGCATGGCGGAAAAAGCTGGGACGAGCTCGTCGTGGAGGAAGCCTTCCATATAGGTCTGATCAATCTTATGTGCACGTTCGTGGTGGCGGCGGCGCTCTGGCTTCTGGTGTTCTATCTCTGGGTCGTGGGGATAGTCTGACATGATGCCTCGTGTCACCGCTTGAGCCTCACGGCTTCACGGCTTGAGAGGCGGGACGCAGCCGTGGCTGCGCCGTGCCGTGGCATGGCGTGGAGGTGCATGCAGCTCGTGGAGAGGGTATGCAGTCAGCATCAGCATCAAGGCTTCTCAGCATCTTTAACGAGCTCCACATACCTCATCATGAGCCTTCTTGTCGCGTCTAAGGCTTCAAAAACCTTATTCTGTAGCTTCTCAAGCTCCCCGCTCATCTCATAATGCGGAAGGCTCCAACCATCTCGAAGACATGTCAGCTCTCGCATCCTACGCTCCCAAAGCTCATAGTCCGCCCCGTATGCAGAGCGGCGCTCTTCATCCTTTAATCCTTTAAGAAGAGCCAGAACGCTCTTATGTAGGTTTAAAATGATGTCTGAAAGTATGTGCATTCGATGCTCACTCCTCTCAGGCACATCTATGATCGCCCCTAAGAACAACGCATGATAAAAGTACTCTAGAGACTTGTACAACTTCACGTCCTCAGTCAGCTTCTTTCCCATTCCCCTCACTCAACTCATGCTCAAAAGCAACGTCCACGCAATGAACCACCAAAGGAACGTCGTGAGCACGACGGACACCCAATCCCGCCCACTCATCACAGTCTTAGTCATCATGAAGATGTATTTCTGGGCGAGGACTGCAAGGACGAGCATGAGAACGCCGGCGCCGGCATCGCCAGTAAAGAATGAGAAGGCGCCTGCGAGCACGCCGAACACCGCCGGCACCACCACCTTCTTGAACTCCTCAAGCTTCTTCTCTTTTGTAACTTCGCCCATCTGCATCCCTTATAGGCTCAATTTACTTTATCTTTTTGCCACTATACAAGTTTGATGGAAAACAGAGGAATCATGGAGCGAATTTTTCACCCGGAGGGCGTCGCCGTTGTCGGCGCTTCAAGGGAGAAAAAGAAGCCGGGGCATCTGCTGCTGTATTCTCTCGTGCGGATGGGCTTTTCAAAGCGAGGCGCAGTTTACCCGATTAATCCCAAAGCGGAGAGCATCTTAGGATTGAAGACGTATAAAAGTTTGAAGGATGTGGACGGAAGAGTGGACGTTGTGATAATAACGACGCCGCCTGAGACCGTGCCGCAGGTGATGGAGGAATGCGTTGAGAAAAGTGTCACCGCATGCGTGATACTGAGCGCAGGCTTCGGCGAGAGCGGCGAGGCAGGAAAGAAACTTGAGGAGGAAATACTGAAGATTGCGAGGCGTGGCGGCGTCAGGATAATAGGACCAAACTGCATGGGCATTTATTGCTCAGCAGGAAGGATAGGTTTCTTCCCTGACCAGCGGGCTGGCGACGACGTCCGTCGCTCTGAAGGAAGGCTTTCAAATGGGGACAAAGTATCGTTCATCTCCGAGAGCGGCTCCATCGCTTGCATGTTCTACCGGATGTGCCGAAGTCTGAACATAGGTGTGAACAAGATAGTAAGTTCTGGGAACGAGTGCGATTTAAACGCTACGGATTTCCTCCAGTATTTCGGCGAAGACCCGACCACTGAGGTGATAGCAGCGTATCTCGAGGGAATAAAGGATGGGAGACGCTTCCTAGAGCTCGCAAAGGAAATTACGAAGAGGAAGCCCATAATTATCTGGATGGCGGGCATAACCTCGCAGGGGAGCAGAGCTGCAAAGTCGCATACTGGCGCGCTCTCCACGAAGGAAAACGTGTGGAATGCTATCTGCAAACAAACCGGGATCATTCATGTGAATAACATTGAAGAGCTTATGGACATGATCGCAGCTTTTTACTTTCTAAAGCCGCCGAAAGGGAGGAACGTTGCCATAGTTTCGAGCCCGGGCGGCCCTGCGGTTTCCGCGGCGGATGCCTGCTCACGCTACGGGCTCCAGCTAGCGAGTCTGGAGGAAGAAACAAAAAAGGAAATATTAAGGAAAATCCCAAACTTTGGGACGAGCGTCAGGAACCCTGTAGACCTTGGGTTCGGCGCGGTCGAGGATGGAACTTACGAGACTGCGCTCTCCGCCCTCATGGACGATAGGAACGTGGACGCCATTATTGCGATCGGCGGGGCGCCGACGTTCGTCGGGAAGAGCTTTCTAAAGGTTGAAGAGTTCGCAGAAGAGGCTGCTGCGGTCTGGCGGGCGAAGAGGAGAAAGCCGCTGCTCGCAGTTCTACCGCCGCATATATCTTCGGAAAAGCCGTTTGAGATATTGAGAGATGCAGGCATTCCCGTGTATGCAACGCCGGACAGGGCTGCGAAATGTTTGTCAGCGCTTTGTTCCTATGCTGCTATGAGGAGGTGATGCCGTGCCGGTCGTAAGTTTTTCGGTTTCTGAGAAGCTTGTGCGAAGGTTCAACGAGATCCTTTCAGAGCGTGGCTATGCCAGCCGCTCCGAAGCTTTCAGGGAAGCGATGCGAAACTACATCTCAGAATACGAGTGGACGAAAGGCGTCGGCGAGAGAGCAATAGCAGTGATAACTGTCCTTTATGACAAGAAGATGCGGAAAGACTTGTTATCAAACTTACAGCATGAGTATGATGACGTGATTCCGACAATGATGCATCTACATCTCGACGAGACGAACTGCTTTGAGGTCTTCGTCACAAAGGGTGACAGTAAGAGAATCCTAGAGCTTATCAGGAGGATAAAGTCGATAAGGGGCGTGAAGCAGGTGAAATTCATAGCGACGAGCTCCGAACTTTAGCGCAAAGTATTTAAGTCCTCGGAACCATGATTAGGGCGACGGCGTCGTGGGAGGGGAAGGGATGTTCCCGGCGAAGAAAATACAGAAGCTGGTGGGCACGAGGATACAAGTTGAGATGAAGGGCGAGAAATTCGTTCTTGAGGGGCTGCTCGAAAGCGTTGACGACTATCTGAACTTATATCTCAGCAGCGCTACGGAAATCGTGGATGGAGAGCGGCGACGTATGCTCGGCTCCGTCGTGCTGCGCGGCAACAACATCGTGCTCATAACCCCGCTCGAAGAGTAAATATGGTGAAACTTGAAGCCCTGATGGCAAAAGGCGTAGTGGCGCCCTGCATAGGCTGTACGAGGAGTTGCGAACCTGAGAAGTGTGAACTTCTAGGTGAATGGATAAAGCTACTGATTGATGAATACGAGATGGAAGAACATTAGTATTACCTGACTAACGCCGTTCCTTGAATATTTGTCCCTCGAAGATGCTTACTTCTGTATTTTCGTCGAGCCAGGCGTCCGGCGGCAGCCCCGCCTTCACGCACGTCTGGCAGAGGAACTCTTCGGCGTCCCATCCGTATTCGACGGCGACCTGCGGCAGCAGCAAGCCCTGATAAATGCCGCGCTTTACGATCAGCCCGTGACGTCCGACCTCCACGAGCTTCGGCAGGTCCTTAGGCTTCGCCTTCAGCCTCTGCGGCGGCGTGAGGATCGTGAGCTCGAGCTCAATCTCATCGAGCTCACGCTCGGAAAGCGGCGGGAACCGGGGGTCGTTGACGGCGGCGGCGATCGCAGAGTCTATGATCGCCTCCTTCAGCGGGAGTATCGGGTAGGGGTAGCCGATGCAGCCACGCAACGCATGATGCTTGTTTATCGTCACGAAAACCCCGCTCTTCTCGTTGAAAATTTCAGGCAGGTCGGAAGGCGGCTTTATCTTCACGCCCTCCCGCACGTACTTCTCTATCGCCTCCCTCGCCAGCTTCAAACCTAACCGCCCTTCCTCCTCGGTCAGCCTCCGCATAGTGTAGAGTGCGGAAAGAAGCTATAAATCTGTTGCTCCGTAAAGTTATAAAGGACAAACGTGCTTAGGAATACTGATGGGAGAGGAAAAGAAAACTCTGGAAATAGATCCGAAGGCGCTGAAACCCGGAACGTGCTACATTGATGACTCTCTCGGCGAGAAGCTCGCCATATGCAAGTCGGACGACGGTAAGATAAGGATATTCAAAGTGATGGAGAAAGGAAAGGATTGACCTCCCCCTCCGCCCTTAAAAGGCGAGCTTCCATCCCCAGGAGGTAGGAAAATGCTTTTTCGTCTTCCCTTTCAGCTTCCTTTCCAGCGAAAAACGAGCGAAATCGTCATAGACGTGACAGAGTTTGAGTCGTGCAAGGGGAAGGTCGTCTCTGTATGGAGCTGGAAATCCCTACGCACCGAGAAATACGTTGTTCATCTCAGCCCCGACGGGAAGCTCACAGTAGAAAAAGTAGGATAGCCGTCAACGGAAACTGATCTTTGAATTCAGCTGCTCCTCTAACCTGCTCAAGCCCCTATCCGAGGCTTTGTAAAACGTCGCTAAGACCATATTATGAGGGGTGAATCGGAGGGGTGAGGAGGCTAGTGGTAATAAGTTTAATTCAAGGAAAGCACATATTGGGAGGAGTCCACGCCTACATAGTGTGAGTAGGGGCTGCCGTATCCCGCCCGAAGGGGCGCAGCTCGTGCCGTGCCATGCTGCACACCCTTCAACCTCAAAGCTTCCAGTGGAAGCCCTCTCGGGAAAGAAGTCACACTCCAGCCTAGTCACATTCCAACGCTTATGACCTTTACAAAACGTCCCTAAGAAAGCCCTTAGTGAGGTGGTGAATTAGGGGGAGGCGGGCAGGAAGTTTTTACTAGTAATGTGTTATCTATCAGAGGTTGAGGCTAGCTCGGTCAGGGGCTGCGTGAGCGGCGAGACGCCGTGAAGCTCCGATCCAGCCGGAGCGGTGCTCTAAGGCGGAGCGGAGAGGCATAAGCCCCGACTCCAGTTGAGGAGGCCCACCTTAGAAAAAGAGCTTAGCTAGGAGGGGTAAATGTGTGAACGTGGTAAGGACGACCACACTAGCTGTAGGGGCATCACTTATAGGTTCTTCATTACCTATGGCTTCCGCAAAACCAAACATGCTGCCATCGATTTTCTTATTAATGGGATTTATGTTTTTACTTCATGGAGCTGGTTTTCTTCAGGACTTCATTGTCAGAAAGATCCTCAAATGGTATAGAACAGAAAAGCCAGTTATAGGTATTGTTAATGATTTACCTTGGTCACCTTGGCCTGAAAAGGGCACTTACGCATGGGCTTGGTCTAAGATGACACCTGAGAAATGGTATTTAAAAATTAATGGTGCGATTGGGAAAAGTCTAATCAATGCTAGCCCAAAGTTTATTAAAATTACAAAGCCTTGGACAAGATGGTTCCTTGACAGGTATCTTATCATCATAAATCCTTATGGTTCAGTGTATCCTGAAGTTGATATAAAAGAACTCGCAGTTTGGAAGTCGATCCTCAATTATGTTCTTCATGGAGGAAAATTTGTCAATGTAGCAGATATACCATTCTATTATGCTTATGACCCAAAGAGAGAAATAAGATACGAGTTAGTAAAGTACTTCCATCAATATGTTCCTAAATACAAGCAAGTCTCTAATAGTGAATGGCATCCTGTAAGTGGAGGAATTTTATCATTTGGTCCTTATCCAGAGACCCCCTTCTTAAGTGAACTAAGGATAAACATTATCAACACGGAAAGAATCGAAGGTGAAAATATTAATCCATTAGTTTGTACGCTGAAATTTAAGACAAATTTGTCGAATTCGGATGATTTAGACTCTGTAGCCATCAACAGGGGTGTAATTATTGGTAAGATAGAAAAAAGTAAGAAAAAAATCGAAGTGAAGCATGTCGAAAGCTTGACTGAAGAAATAGAGTGGGATAGAATGTTAGTGACGCCTTTTTGTTCTATCCATTTTGGCGAAGGGAAATTTCTTGTTTCGTTAATATTCTTAGAATATGACAAACAGTCAGAAAATGTGAGAGAAAAAATCACTAACCTGCTATGTGATTTGGTTATTAGGGAAGTTAAAGATATGTTGAAAGATTGAAACAAAAACCTTGCATATAATAGCGGACATACGGCTACGCTTCGCTCCACCCAAATTTGGCAAGCCGAACTTCGTGTGTCCGTGGAACTGCATCGCCACCACATCTATTCTGCCGTGCCCGCGGAGAGCCGGTTGGCGTATCTCCCTAGGGATGCCTATTCCAAGCTTCGTTCTGACGTTAACTCTTTTCACGACCACGTCCCACCGGGGAAGCTCGCTTTCGGAGGTCACGATGTAACCCTGCTCCATGAAGTGCTTCCAGACCGAAAAATTGATGAAGGCTTCAGTAGAAGTAGATCGCCGAGCCTTCGTCCCGGAAGTTTTCCTGACAGCCGTTGCGCTCTTAGCCACCCAAAGTTCCCCGAAAGGGTGGTGAGCTGCTCCACGGCTAAAGACGGGAGCTTCACGCCTCTCTGCTCCGCCCTAGAGCGCCGCTCCAGAGGATGAACTTCACGACGTGTTCAGGGCGGCTCGCCGCAGCCCTGACCGCAGGATATGCCCACAGCTCGTTTCAATACCTGCGTTGACTCCAAATTTAAACTTATCGATAACCCACCCGCCTCCCCCTAATTCATCTCACGTAGGGATCGCAACAGTTTCTGGTTCAAGGAATATTAAGCAACATTAAACAACTTTAAGCTCATCGAAACCTTTATAAACTATTTAGGTTACTACCCTATTATGGTTGCTACAATGGTTGATGTGGTGTTAGCAGTACCATTCGGCTACGAGAGGAATGAAATTGTGCATAAGTTGTTAGAAGACTTCAGAGATATGATAAACTTCTGCATTAAGAAAGCTATTGAAAATAACGCAACTTCTTACGCAAAGTTAAGAAAGCTGACTTACGAGGAATGGAAGAAAAGATGGGATTACTCAACCCATTTCTGCCATTCAGCATGTAAGATAGCATCATCTATGCTTAAATCGTGGAGGAAGAAGGTGAGGAAAGGAGAAGCAAGCTCAGATGAACCGCCAAGAGCTAAGAAGCTGTTCATTAGGTTTGACCCTCAGCTTGTCAAGTTCGAAGGAGACAGATTGAGGATATCAATCAAACCAAGACAATTTATCTATGTTCAGCTTAAGTATGGAGAATATCAGCTAAAGTTCATTGGAGAATGGAAGAAAGGCATGCTGAAAGTTGGAGAAATTACGATGAATGGAGAGAAGGTAATAGTTCCTTTCAGGAAAGAAGTGGATTTGACGAATCCGAAAGACTGGATTGCAATCGATATAAATGAATCAAACATAACTGTTGCAAGCTCAAATCCTCACGTTTTAAGGATTGAACACGGATTGAGGACCATTCATACGACATACTTCGAAATAAGGAGAAGAATTCAGAAGTTGTCAAAGCACAAACCTATAACGTCTAAAAGGCTCATGAAGAAGTACTCTGGAAGAGAGAGGAGAAAGGCTCATGATTTATGTCATAAAATCGCAAAGATAATCGTAAATTTCGCTAAGGAGCGCAACCTCGGAATAATCGTGGAAGATTTAAGAGGTATCAGGAAGAACGTAAACAAAGGTAAGAACTTAAACCGAAGACTACACTCGTGGAACTTTAGAAAGTTACAGTTCTTTATTGAATACAAAGCTAAGCTTAACGGAATACCTGTTGTTTATGTTAATCCTCGAAAAACATCAAGCCTCTGCCCGAGATGTGGTGGTAAACTAGCACTGAATGGGCAGAGGGTTGTGAAATGTAGGAAATGCGGTTACGAAAACGATAGGGATGTTATTGCTTGCTTGAACATGCTCAGGATGAGGGGAGTTTCCGTCCCCCCTGAATGCCTCTCGATGAAGCCCAGCAGAGAGAGGAACTCCACAAGGTGGTTGAATGTTACTGTTTATTCCTTAAACCACCTTGTGGAGAGAGCGGAAGTGAATGCCGTTTCGATACTTCACCATAAGGTCCTTCAGTAGCCTTTTCTTCTCCTGCTCATGCCTTCTGGAGCCTTCCGCCCTAATGTGTTCGACCACTTCCCCAAGAGTGCGCCCCCTCATATCTACCGCTGCTTCTCCGAACGTTATCCGGCGCAGCAATTCCAAGGCGGACGCTCGCCCCGTGACCTTAGATTCAAGATAGTCTAACGAAAACTCGTACTCCTCATCAAAGCACACGCCGCCGAAGGACGCAAAGTAGAAGGCGTCAACGAAAGCCTCATAGCCAAAGTCTTTCTCTCCAACGTTCTTGAAATCGCTCTTGCATTCAATTCCTATCTTGAGTTCAGCATGTTCGCAGAGCAAGTCTATCCTGCCACCCTTCAGATTAGCCTCTCCTCGCACGTTGTATTCTCGGAGCGCATACCACAGGGCGTTCCTTAAGTTAGCCTCCGTGAAGGGGTTGAGCTGCACTGGAAGTCTTATGATGCCGGTCTCGCTGAAGAGCGACTTGCTTAACAATGTCGGAGTTTTATTCCTCAACGCATCTTCCAGTTCGGTCAGAACGACGCTTTCGCCTTCGAATTCTTCCATCGCTCGTCCAACCTCAACCCCAACTCCTTCCCGCCGCCTTGTCCATTCTTCCCAACTTCGCTCTACGCCAAGCTCAGGGCAGTCATGCATCTCAGGGAGCCGATGGTCGTCGCAGAAGTAGTTTCCGCAGTGTCGACACTTCCAAGGAAGATATTCGATGAGGCGTCCACAATAATGGCAGTTCATACCGGTCACCTGCAGCTTCAGAGCGTTGAAGCTGGATCACCTTCCCTTAAATTCCGGCTTCCGCTTTTCGAGGAATGCGGAGATGCCCTCCTTTGCGTCTTCGGTGCAGAAGAGGAAAGCCATGCTCTCGATCGCGTATGTTATGTCTTCGCCGCCGAACTCCCGGTTGACGGCAGCCTTCCCGACCTTTATTGCAAGGGGCGGCTTCTCTCCTATCTTCTTTGCGAGGCTCATCGCCTCATCCATGAGCTTGTCGTGCGGCACGACCTTATTCACGAGCCCGATGCGGTAAGCTTCCTCCGCCGATATCGGCTCGCCCGTGAACATCATTTCCTTCGCCTTCGCCCGCCCGATGATCGAGTGGAGGCGCACGATCGCGAAGCCCGACATCAGCCCCAAGTTTATCTCAGGAACGCCGAACTGCGCCTTTTCAGACGCTATTATGATGTCGCAGCTGATCGCAAGTTCGAGCCCGCCGCCCAGACACAGCCCGTTGACCGCTGCGATCACGGGCTTCGAGCATTCCTCAGGGGCTCTCATCGCCCTGAATATGTCACGGAGCGTCTCTTTCACGTGCGCCGTGTCGAGCTTCAGCCCTCTGATGTCAGCACCCACGC
>Ga0209411_100025_pt1 | contig 21002 bp, 19 predicted proteins | sample Mar14336cmmetaG_FD_185479 | JGI IMG/M metagenome (GOLD analysis project Ga0209411, IMG submission 185479) | Marine hydrothermal vent microbial communities from Guaymas Basin, Gulf of California to study Microbial Dark Matter (Phase II) - Marker... ... | reverse complement strand
GTCTTCCTATATATCCTAGGTTTGTGAGGCGTGGCTGGTACGGCGAAAGACTCTCAACACTCATAGAAAGGTATTCGGACGAGGAGGGATTTAAGAGGCGCGACGTTAACTGCAACTCGAACAGCGGATAAGTGACCTCCTCGCTCACGCAAGGGGCGTCCACCGGCGGGAGGTTGGGGGGTGTGGTTCAGAATGAACCGCTCCCCTTCGGGCGGGGTCACCGCAGCCCGCCGCAGGATATACCCGCAGCCTCGTTCCGAACTCACATTAACTTCGGATAAATTAACTGCCTCCAACCTCCTCTAATTCATCCCGCCCTCAGGACGAGCCTTCTTAGCGACTGAAGGTAAAAAAGCTCAAAAGAACGAGCCGCTCCAGCGCCAGGTTGCGGAGCTTCCGATGGTATAAGTGCTCCAGGCGACTTGTTGAGCCACTTATCGAGAATGTTGTAAGCGTTGGGGCCCCAACTCCTTGTACATCCAGTCGTCGTGCTCCTTAACAGCTTGCATCCTTAGACTTCAGCTTTGTAGCGGTGGGGCGTTGCATGTAGCTACGAGGTGCGCTCGGGTCAAGAACACAAAGGCTCCGCACGATAGTGTCCCGCTTGAGCGCTGTTTCGAACCGATTTGCATGAGTGCGGTAGGCAGAAGCACAGTAATGCTGGCATTGCTAGCTCGCTGAGGGAGCGTTCGGCAGGCGAGCGACCTCGAACACCGAGTCGTTCGGCGGTTGTTCCCATGTCGACAGGAGTGAGTGACGAGGGTGCTTTTATAAAAAATATACGTCATGAGGCGTAAGCTTTCGACCAAAATATTTATATATGACCAAAAGGAAAGAGGTAAATGTAGTTCCGGCGTCGGCTCCGATTACGGGGAAGCCCCAAGAGATGAAGAGCCGTTTCCAACTACAATATAGTGGGGACATGAGTAGGTAAATAATGCTCATGTCCGACTTGGGAGCATTGCCAGCTCGGGTGAGTCCGATCGGAAGGTGTGTGACCCGCCAATTCAACACTGGTTGATCGTGCCAGAGGCCACTGCTATCGGGGTCCGACTAAGCCATGCTAGTCGTGGGCACCCCTCTGCGGCTCTGCCGTGGGGGGAGACCCGGCGGACGGCTCAGTAACACGTGGCCAACCTGCCCTCGGGTCCGGGATAACCCCGGGAAACTGGGGATAATCCCGGATGGGCCATGGAGTGCTGGAATGCCCCATGGCCGAAAGGCGCAAGCCGCCCGAGGATGGGGCTGCGGCCCATCAGGTCGTTGGCGGGGTAACGGCCCGCCAAGCCGACGACGGGTACGGGCCATGAGAGTGGGAGCCCGGAGATGGACCCTGAGACAAGGGTCCAGGCCCTACGGGGCGCAGCAGGCGCGAAACCTTCGCAATGCGCGCAAGCGTGACGAGGGGACCCCGAGTGCCCCCTCTGGGGGCTGTTCGGGTGTGTAAACAGCACCCGGAGGAAGGGCCGGGCAAGGCCGGTGCCAGCCGCCGCGGTAAAACCGGCGGCCCGAGTGGTGGCCACGATTATTGGGCCTAAAGGGTCCGTAGCCGGCCCCGTAAGCCTCTCGGGAAATCTGGCCGCTTAACGGTCAGGCTTCCGGGGGAGACTGCGGGGCTTGGGACCGGGAGAGGCGGGAGGTACTCCCGGGGTAGGGGTGAAATCCTTTAATCCCGGGGGGACCACCTGTGGCGAAGGCGTCCCGCTGGAACGGCTCCGACGGTGAGGGACGAAGGCCAGGGGAGCAAACCGGATTAGATACCCGGGTAGTCCTGGCTGTAAACGATGCGGGCTAGGTGTTGGCGCCGCTGCGGGCGGCGTCAGTGCCGAAGGGAAGCCGTAAGCCCGCCGCCTGGGGAGTACGGGCGCAAGCCTGAAACTTAAACGAATTGGCGGGGGAGCACTACAACGGGTGGAGCCTGCGGTTTAATTGGATTCAACGCCGGGAAGCTTACCGGGGGAGACAGCGAGATGAAGGCCGGGCTGAAGACCCTGCCAGATTAGCTGAGAGGTGGTGCATGGCCGTCGTCAGCTCGTACTGTGAAGCCTCCTGTTAAGTCAGGCAACGAGCGAGACCCGCGCCCGCAGTTGCCAGCGGACCCTCCGGGGTGCCGGGCACTCTGCGGGGACCGCCGGCGCTGAGCCGGAGGAAGGAGCGGGCGACGGTAGGTCAGTATGCCCCGAATCCCCCGGGCTACACGCGTGCTACAATGGCCGGTACAATGGGATGCGACCCCGAAAGGGGGAGCTAATCCCATAAAGCCGGTCGTAGTCGGGATCGAGGGCTGCAACTCGCCCTCGTGAACGTGGAATCCGTAGTAATCGCGCCTCAAAATGGCGCGGTGAATACGTCCCTGCTCCTTGCACACACCGCCCGTCAAGCCACCCGAGTGAGGCTTGGGTGAGGGCGTCTCCGCCGGGGGCGCTCGAACCTAAGCCTCGCAAGGGGGGCTAAGTCGTAACAAGGTAGCCGTAGGGGAACCTGCGGCTGGATCACCTCCTAAACTTCCCGATCGGAGCCCAGAGGGCTGGCAATGCTTCCGCTTTTTCAGGGCTCGTAGCTCAGTTGGCAGAGCGCCGCCTTTGCGAGGCGGAGGCCCTGGGTTCGAATCCCAGCGAGTCCATACGGATGCACCTAGCAAGCTGAGCTTGTTAGGGAAGTTGCCGACGGAAGGATGAGGCGGTGCAGGTTTGCAGGTCGGATGCCAGCTGGGCAGTGAGGAGAGCCGGCCCTATGCCACCTGGTGGATGGCTGGGCTCGGGCGCCGACGAAGGGCGTGCCAAGCTGCGAAAAGCCCCGGGTAGGCGCAGGGAGCCTTTGATCCGGGGATGCCCGAATGGGAACTCCTGCCCCGTAAGGGGCGCTCCCGTAAGCCTCAGGGCTGAGGGAGCGGGAACCCCCTGAAGTGAAACATCTCAGTAAGGGGAGGAAGAGAAACCAAACGGGATGCCGTGAGTAGGGGCGACCGAAAGCGGCAGAGTCCAAACCGAACCCCTTGCCGAAAGGTGAGGGGGATGTGGAGTTGCGTGGTGCCGCTTTGCGGCGCCGGGTGGAGACCATATAGCCCCGAGGGGTGAAGCCGAAGTCCGCTGGAATGCGGCGCCAGAGAGGGTGAAAGCCCCGTAGGCGCAAGCCCTTAGGGGCTGGTCTCCTCCCGAGTACCGTGGGTTGGATATCTCGCGGGAATCTGGGGGCTACCAACCTCCAAGACTAAATACGTCCCGAGACCGATAGCGCACTAGTAGGGTGACCGAAAGCTGAAAAGAACCCCGGAAGGGAGGTGAAAAGAGCCTGAAACCAGGTGGCGACGGTGAGGCGTGGCTCGAAAGGAGTGAGGCGCCCCGAAGGAACCCGTCGCGAGGCGGTAGTACGAGGGGCGAGGACCGGGGTTGCGCCGTACGTTTTGAAAAACGGGCCAGGGAATGTGCCTCAGCGGCGAGCCTAAGGGGTTGAACCCCGAAGGCGGAGGGAAACCGACAGGCCCGCAGCCCTCTGGGCGAGGGGCGGCGTATGAACTGCGCGGAGTCGCTGGGGCACGACCCGAAGCCGGGCGATCTAGGCGGGGGCAGGGTGAAGCGGCGCGAAAGCGCCGTGGAGGCCCGAACCGGTGTTGATGTGCAAATCGCTCGGATGACCCCCGTCTAGGGGTGAAAGTCCAATCGAGCCCGGGGATAGCTGGTTCCCCCCGAAACACGCCGCAGCGTGACCCGGCTGGAGGTAGATGGCGCTGTAGAGTCACTGATTGGAGGTCACCGGGGGGAAACTCCCGGCCCTCCTGTCAAACTCCGAAGGCGCCATCGCCGTAGAAGGCTGGAGTCTGGGCTGGGGGGTAAGCTCCCAGTCCGCAAGGGGGACAACCCAGCCCGGGGTTAAGGCCCCTAAGTGTCGGCTAAGTGTGACCCAAAGGGCGTCCCGCCCCTAAGACAGCTGGGAGGTGAGCTTAGAAGCAGCTAACCTCTAAGGAGTGCGTAACAGCTCACCAGCCGAGGGGCGGGGCACCGAAAATGGACGGGGCTAAGCCGACCGCCGATACCCCGGGGCGCCGCGAGGCGATCCGGTAGGGGGGCGTCCTGCGTGGGCAGAAGCTCGGGCGTGAGCTCGGGTGGACCACGCAGGAACGAGAATCCTGGCAGTAGTAGCAGCATAGTCGGGTGAGAATCCCGACCGCCGGAGGGGCCAGGGTTCCTCGGCAATGTTCGTCAGCCGAGGGTTAGCCGGTCCTAAGGGCGTGCGTAACTCGACACGCCCGAAGGGGAAGCCGGTTAATATTCCGGCGCCGTCCGTGTGACGTTGCCGAGGGGGTGACGCTTCCGGGTAAGCCGGGCACCGCCGCCGCGGTGTCCAAGCGCTGAAGCCCCCGGAGTGCCGTAATGGCGAGAAGGGGGTGAAGGCGTGATGGCGCAAGCCGGCCCAACCGGGAGCCCGTGAAAAGCCGCCCTCGGAAGGAGCACGGACGACCGTACCGAGAACCGACACAGGTGCCCCTAGCTGAGGAGGCTCAGGCGTGTCGGGGACAACCCAGCCGAGGGAAATCGGCAAATTCGCCCCGTAACTTCGGGAGAAGGGGTGCCTGCGGTTGCGGAAACCGCAGGTCGCAGTGACAAGGGGGGGCCGACTGTTTAATAAAAACATAGCCGGCTGCAAGCCCGAAAGGGTGAGTACAGCCGGTGAATCCTGCCCAGTGCGGGTCCCTGAAGGCCGGGTACAACCGGAGGAAGGGCCCGTAAACGGCGGGGGTAACTATGACCCTCTTAAGGTAGCGTAATACCTAGCCGCTTAATTGGCGGCTTGCATGAATGGACCAACGAGCCCCCCACTGTCCCCGGCTGGGACCCGGCGAACCTCACATCCCAGTGAAAAGTCTGGGGACCCCCAGAGGGAAGCGAAGACCCTGTGGAGCTTTACTGCAGCCTGCCGTTGGGGCATGGCTGTGGGTGCAGAGCGTAGGTGGGAGGCAGGGAACCAGCCTCTCCGGGGGCTGGGGAGCCGCCAATGGAACACCACCCACCCGCAGCCGTGCCTCTTACCCCCGAGAGGGGGACAGCGGTTGGTGGGCAGTTTGGGTGGGGCGCCACGCCCTTGAAAAGATATCGAGGGCGCCCAAAGGTCGGCTCAGGCGGGTCAGAAATCCGCCGTAGAGTGCAAGGGCAAAAGCCGGCCTGACGTGACCTCGCACAGTAGGAGGTCACGGGGCGAAAGCCGGGCCTAGCGAACCATGGTGCCCCATTGGTAGGGGCCCATGACGACAGAAAAGCTACCCCAGGGGTAACAGAGTCGTCTCCGGCGAGAGTCCACATCGACCCGGAGGCTTGCTACATCGATGTCGGCTCTCTCCATCCTGGCCGTGCAGCAGCGGCCAAGGGTGGGGCTGTTCGCCCATTAAAGGAGATCGTGAGCTGGGTTTAGACCGTCGCGAGACAGGTCGGTTGCTATCTGCTGGGGGTGCGTGGGAGCCTGAGGGGAAGCTCCCTCTAGTACGAGAGGAACGGGGGAGCGGCGCCTCTGGTCTACCGGTTGTCCGGCAGGGCATCGCCGGGCAGCTACGCGCCAGCGGATAAGGGCTGAAAGCATCTAAGCCCGAAGCCGCCCCCGAAAAGAGGCTCCCGTGAGGGCATGGGTAGAAGACCCGTTTGATAGGGCCGGGGTGTAAGCACCGAGGCGAAAGCCGAGGTGTTCAGCCCGCGGCTACTAACGCCCGAGCCGGTCCCTTACTGCCCAGGCAATGTCCGACCTGCAAACCTGCCCTCCTCGATTGAAGTTCCCCTCTATTGTCCCCTTCATCGCGATTTTCAGAAGGAGCAGAGGGGAAATCAGACCAAGATGGGATAAAAAAGATGGGATTGAAAAGCCAAGGTGGCGGAGTGGCTACGCGGGGGACTGCAGATCCCCTCTACCCCGGTTCGAATCCGGGCCTTGGCTCTCCTTCTCACACTATAAAAACGAGAAGATAAGAGCCCCTCCACAGTTTGATAGGATTTGCCTCCAGGCGGTGAACAATTATCCTTCAGCTTATCGCCAAGTTGCGCCTTTTCCTACTTGCACCCATTTATCCTCGTCCTCCCAGACGCGGACCGCCACGACTTTGATGCCGAGCCCTTTACGCTCGACAAGCTGAGCGACGCTCTCAAGTATGAAGACCGCGATGTTCTCGCTCGTCGGATTCTCCAAAACTTCGTTCAAATATTTGTGGTCAAGAGCCTCCAGAACGTCGCGCACTACGCTTTTGAGCTGCGAGAAGTCGGCGACCATACCGTTTTCTTTCTGCTCGCCCTCAAATATCACTTCTACCTTATACGTGTGTCCGTGAAGCTCTTTACATTTCCCTTCGTGCTGCGGCAGCCTGTGCGCAGCGCTAAATCTTGCCGTGACGCCAAGTCTGAACCTTTGCTGCCCGCCGCTTTGTTGCTTGTTGCCACACATTCGTTCTCACTTGGCCGGAGTCAAACGAAGCCGAGTGCGCTCTCGATGACGCCGAGTTCGATGCCTGAAGTTTCGTCGCCGACGGCATAGCCCTTGCTATTTGCGACGAGCGCAGCTCCGATGAACGGCGATCCGAAATTCACGCTCCCGACCTCCACAGGTAACCCGAAGATCTCTTCGAGGAACTCCAATTCCTCGACGCTCGCATCCTTATGCGCCAAAATCCCTTTGTTTGTCGCAACCGCCGCCATCCCGACGTTTTTCACACCTGCTACCGTCCCTCGATAAACTCGCACCTTTAATTTCTCCCGCAGGAGGGCAATGGCACGCTCCGAAAGCTCCGGATGTACGAGAGCGGCTTCGTCGTTCATCAGGATCACGCCGCCGACCGCACTCAGCTTGTCAGGAAGCCGCCAGACATCAAGTCCGGTCTTTGCCCTCAAAACCTCTATTTCCTCATCCAAGGCGTAAGGCGTCACCACGAGACCCTTGGAGTTGCCGACAACAAACAACCCCACTAAAATGCTATCTCCAACAAAAACCTTCACAGCCTCAGCTTTGAGGGCCTCTTCAAACTCCCTCACGAGCTTTTCATTAAGATGAGCGGGCAGAAACACAAAGTCCTCGGTGCACGTCACAAAAACTCCTATATCTGGACTGCCGTCAACGCTGAAAAGCCTCTTTACCTCCCTATCCTCAACCATTACCTGCTTCAACGTTTCCACTACTCCACGAGCGTTACTTTCGCCACGCCGTCTTCAAGCTTCACTTTCACCCTTATCTTGTGTGGCGGCTTCTGGGCGCCGCGCTCCCAAATCTTCTCGTTGACCGAACTGTCTATAAGGACATCTTCAGCCTTCGTATGCTTTTTCAAAAACTCTTTCACTGCTTTCACCGCTTTCTCACTCCGCCGCCACCTCGGTGCCTTCAAAAATTCACGACGTAGCGGTATCGTGTATATCCGTTCCTCACCGTCCTCCATACCACCACCTTATAACTTCAATTTCGTCCTCCGCCAATGCCGTCTCTTCGGATGCGTCATGACTCCCCTGTTCGTCCTTATGATAACCCATGCTGGCACACGCCTGTTCTGCTTTAACGCCTTCGCAAGCTTCAGTTTCTTCCCCAGCACCTTCTTGCCCACTTGCTAACCCCCTAAATAAGAGTTAGATTATAATGGGCTCCGTATATTCACCATAGAGCTCTCTGAAGACGTCCATGATTTCGCCGACCGTTGCGTAGGCTTTGACCGCCTCCAGAATGTAAGGTAGCGTGTTCTCGCCCTTGTCCGCGGCAGCCTTCAAGTTTTCAAGACTCTCGCGCCAGCGACGCTCGTCCCTTTCTTCTCTTACCTTCTTTAGCCTCGCTATCTGCCGTTCCTCCACATCAGGTCCAATGTAAAGGATTTCTGGAACCTCAAGCTCTTCTGTTACAAACTCGTTGACGCCTACGATGATTATATCCTTGCTCTCAACCCGCTTCTGATACTCATATGCGGAGTCCGCGATCTCTTTCTGGAAATACCCTCTCTTTATGCCCTCGATGACGCCGTCGAGCATGCTGCCGTCGCCCATCTCTTTTATCTTCTCAAAATACTCTCTAGCTTCCTTTTCTATTTGTGAGGTGAGCGCCTCGACGTAGTAGGAGCCGCCGAGCGGGTCCACGACGTGCGTCACGCCGCTTTCATAAGCGATGACCTGCTGCGTCCGCAGCGCAATCGTCACCGCCTGTTCAGTCGGCAGGCACAGCGCCTCGTCATAGGAGTTCGTATGCAGCGACTGGCAACCGCCCAGAACGGCGGCGAGCGCCTGAATCGTCGTCCTTATGACGTTCACGAGCGGCTGCTGCGCCGTCAGTGAACAGCCTGCGTTCTGCACGTGAAATCTCAGCATCCACGAGCGCGGGTTCTGGGCACCGACCTCTTCACGCATGTAGCGCGCCCAAATCCTTCTTGCAGCTCGGAACTTCGCAATCTCTTCGAAGAAATCGTTGTGACAATTGAAGAAGAAGCTTAAGCGAGGAGCGAACTTGTCCACCGGCAGACCCCTGCGGATGCCCGCCTCGACGTACGCCATGCCGTCCGCCAACGTGAACGCCAACTCTTGGACGGCGGTTGCTCCTGCTTCTCTGATATGATAGCCGCTTATTGAGATAGTATTCCACTTTGGCACCTTGCCCCAGACGGAGCAATACTCCATAGTATCAACAATGAGGTTCACGGAGGGCTCCGGCGGGAAAATATACTCTTTCTGTGCGATATACTCCTTTAGGATGTCATTCTGGACGGTGCCTCCAATCTGCGTCGACGACACGCCCTGCTTCTCCGCCACCGCTATATACATCGCAAGAAGGACGTTAGCCGGCGAGTTTATCGTCATCGACGTCGTCACTTTGTCCAACGGGATGCCATCAAATATGATTTCCATGTCCTTAAGGGAGTCGACGGCGACGCCACACTTCCCGACCTCGCCGCGGGAGAGAGGATGGTCGGAGTCGCGTCCCATGAGCGTCGGAAGGTCGAAAGCGACACTCAAACCCGTCTGTCCGTTTTCCAGCAGGTACTTGTAGCGCTTGTTGGTGTCCTCAGCAGTCCCGAAGCCTGCGAACTGCCGCATCGTGAAGATACGCCCTCGATACATCGTTGCGTGGATACCTCTCGTGAACGGGTATTCTCCAGGGAAACCGATGTCCCGCAGGTAATCGATGTCAACGACGTCCAGCGGCGTGTAGAGCCTTTTTACTTCCCTACTCGACGTTGTCGACGTAAATTTCTTCTTACGCTCTGGTCTCGCTTTCAGCGCCTCCTTAAGACATGTTTCCTCCCATGCTCGCATCTTTCTTTCTATCTCCTTTAAGTCCGACTCGTTTAGCATGCTCATCCCTCGCTTAGCTCTTTTCATGTTGAACGACATTGTTTATAAAAACTTCGGGAAAAATGCAGCCAGCAACTCTCGCCCATAAAGCTGCACGTGGGACGTTCCCGTCGGTATCTGCTTAGGGCATCGCCCTGACTACGCCCTGTCCAAGCCAAGAATGTCTAAAAGTTCTTCAAGGCTCTTTATAATGAATGCTCCGTATTTCTCGCCCCGTCTGTCCAAGAAAAAAGCATTTATTCCCACCTTTCTCGGATTCAAAAAATCGAAAACCCAGTGGTCGCCGACGTGCACGACCTCCTGCGGCTCGAACCCCAAAATCTTGCAGACCTCCAAATAGAAGTCGTTGGACTTTTTCACCTGCCTGAAGTCCGAAACCGCTGAGAATATCCTTGAAAAGTAATGTTTTATGTCGGCTATTTGCACATCTATGAACTCCCTCGCAGCGTTTGAGCATATTATCAATTCATATCCAGCTGCGCTAAGCCTCTGAAGTACGCTCTCGACCTCCGGGTACACCCTTATCTCATGTTTAAACCTTTCAAAGATATTCTCGTAGCTCACATTCAACTGAAAACGCTGTAACCAATAATCTATGAGGTACCACTCTATCGAGTTCTCTCCGACCTCCTCGTACGCCTCCATCACTATTTTGAAGGCATCTTCAAAACTCATGTCGTGTGTCTCTGCATATATCTCAGGGATGCCCCGTAGCCATACCTCATCCACGAACTTCTTGTCGGTCAGCGTGCCGTCGACATCGAACGACACGACACGTATACCCTCGAGTTGCTCATGCATGACCGCTCCCCTTTAACTCCGACATATACGCACAAAGTTTTCTAGAATCTTCAAGCCTTTCTTCCCGGACTTCTCGGGATGGAATTGTGTCGCGTAAACATTTTTTTCTTGGATCACCGCCACGACATCGCAACCGTAGTCAGTAACTGCGACGACGCACCGATCGCTCTTAGGAACGCAGTGATAAGAGTGGACGAAGTAGAAATAGTCCCCATCTTTTATTCCGTCTAATATCGGAGACTCTCTCAGGATGCGCAAGGAGTTCCAGCCCATGTGCGGCGTCGTCACATCGCTCGGCAGCCGCACGACCCTACCCTTTAAGACCGACAAGCCGCGCCCACCGCCTTCCTCGCTGCTCTCGAAAAGCATTTGCATGCCGAGGCAAATCCCCAGTACAGGAGTTCCTGAGTGGAGCATTTCAAAAAATACATCTTCAAAAGCTCTGAAGTGATTGATTCCGTCGCCGAAGGCGCCGACCCCTGGGATGACGATGCCGTCAGCCCCCTCGAGCTCAGGCGCCGTGGGGCTGTCTATGAGCACGGGCTCGCCCCCCACCCTCCTGAAACCGTTGTATATGCTGAAAAGGTTGCCCATCTTGTAATCTATTATCGCTATTACCATCCCTCCTGCCAACTAAGCCCCCTCTACTGTTAAAGGTTGCGGAAGGTTGCGGTCGCCTTAATAAACGTTTTAAGGAATTAGGAATAATAATCATTATAAACGAGGTGGTGCGATGAATTTTGAGCTCACTGAGGAGCAAAAAGAGGTAAAGAACGCCGCCCGTGAGTTCGCGGAGAAGGAGTTCACAAAGGAGCTTGCGCTCGAGTGCGAGGAGCAGGGGCGTTTTCCTTACGAGCTTTGGAAGAAGGCGGCGGAGCTCGGCTTCATCGGCATAAACATCCCTGAAGAGTATGGTGGGCAGGGTATGGGTCTTCTTGAAAAGGTCCTCGTGCTCGAAGAGTTCTTTAGGGCGGATCCCAGCCTCGGCTTCATATACATTACGACGTTCGGCTCCGAACTCATCTTGAACAACGGTACAGAGGAGCAGAAGAAGAAATACGTAACGCCGGTCGCAAAAGGCGAGGCTATGATGGGCATGGCGGTCACCGAGCCTGAACACGGCTCTGATATCACCAAGCTCGACACCGTCGCGGTCAAGGACGGCGACGAGTGGGTGATCAACGGTACTAAAACTTTTATCTCTAATGGACCTGTAGCGGATTGGCTTGTGGTCGTATGCCAGACAGATCCTGAGGCGAAGCCCTCCTACCGAGGGCAGAGCATGTTTATCGTAGAGACCGATACGGACGGCTTCGAGGCTGTAGAGCTTAAGGGCAAGATGGGTATGCATTTCATAAAGACTGGCGAACTTTATTTCAACAACGTGAGGGTACCTGAGGAAAATCTGCTCGGTGAGGTGAATAGGGGTTTCTATCAGCTGCTTGGCATGCTTAACGAGACGAGGATAGGCTTGGCAGCGAGGTGTATTGGCATCGCCCAAGGCGCGTTGGAGCGTTCTGTCAGGTACGCAAAGCAGAGAAAGCAGTTCGGTCGCCCCATCATAGAGTTCCAAGCGATACAGCATAAGCTCGCAGAAATGGCGACGAAGGTCGAGGCTGCCCGCCTCCTGACGTATCAGGCGGCGTGGTTCTTCGACCAAGGGAAGCCGGACCCCATGCTGACATCAATGGCTAAGTATTATGCTTCGAGAACCGCAGTTGAGGTAAGCAACGATGCCATCCAAGTGCACGGCGGCTACGGCTACTTTGCGGAATACGACGTCGAACGCTGCTTCCGAAATGCTAGAATCGCAGAAATAACCGAAGGAACCACAGAAATACAGAAAAATACGATAGCTTCGATGCTTAAGAAGAGGATACGTTGAACGGCTCGGTCTGGGGTGCCAGTCCCCTTAGCTTAACCTAAAAAACTTTTTCGCAGCTTCAAGCAGAACGCCATCGCCGTTGATGGCAGCCTCCTTCAGCGACGCCGTTATATCTGCGAGGAGCTTGTAGGTGAGGGAGTGCGTAAGCCCCTCTATTATCTCTCTATATCTTTGCTCTTGCGTGGGAGAGTTGTCGACGGCGCACAGTTTCCTCAGAGCTTTTTCAGCTTCCCGCACCCTTATCTCCTCCGCAAGCTTGTATATCTGCTTTAGTATCCTCTCCGCCTCTTTTTTCCTGTATTCCTTCTCCAAGAGCTCCAGCTCTTCTTTTATTATCGCCTCGACCTTCGGCACCTCCCGCAACCTCGTCTCTAGGTTTCGCCTGCTCACCTCCCGCAAATCGTCGATGTTGTAAAGCTCTACGTTCTCGATGCGTGAGACGCTCTCCTCGACGTCCCGTGGATTCGCTATGTCTATGATGATAAGCTTCCCCCCTCCCCGCCGAGCCATCGCCTCTCTCACCATCGCCTCTTTTATGACGGCGTGCGGGGCGCCCGTTGCGCTTATGACGACGTCCGCAATCTCCAAGTATTTCCCAACTTCGTCGAACCTGACGGCGTAGCCTCCCAGCTCCGCAGCAAGCGCCTCCGCCCTTGAAAAGGTTCTGTTCGCAACGTATATTGCGCTTAAGTCTTCCTCCGACAGCGCTTTCGCCACGAGCGTCCCCATCTCGCCCGCGCCGACCACGAGAATGTTCCGCCCGTGTAAATCGCCTAGGACATCCTTCGCAAGCTCCACCGCTGCCGACCCTATAGATATAGCGCCCTCGTTGATCTTCGTCTCAGAACGCACCCGCTTCCCAGCACGAATCGCACGATTGAACGCCACGCTCAGCGTCTCGCCGACAGTTCCCGCGGCTCTTGCTTCTTCAAAGCATCGTTTTACCTGCCCTAATATCTGGTCTTCGCCCACGATCATTGCTTCCAGCCCGGCGGCGACCCGTAGCAAGTGCTCAGCGGCATCCAGCCCCCTCCTTATTTCTACCTTCTGGCGGACGCCCGTGGCGTTCGCAAGCATTTCAAGGACGGTTTCGCACTTCATAGCGTCGCCAGCAACGTATATCTCAAGACGATTGCATGTATGCAGCACGACACACTCCTCAATGCCATCGAACGTCGCAAAGCAGCAGCAGAGGCGTTGCAGAACGCTTGCACCGCCCCCCTCTTCTCCTGCGAGGCTCCGCAGGTTGAAGAAGGCTTTTTCTATCTCAGGAAGCGTCGCTCTTTTGTGCGTTATGAGCAGGCTCGCCAGCTCCCCCATAGCACTTCACGTCATCCGATGTAAGAAAACTCCTCCTTTTTCTCCTCTGTTTTCAACCTTTCAGCCATGAACCTCTCAAATTCTTCATCAAGTTTGTCGCTTTCGTTTTTTATCTCTTCTAAGTCCAACTCTATGTTTGTTATTTCCACGAGCTTCTCCAAAACCACTTTTGCGCCCTTGGGGTCGGGGTATGCGCCGTGCGTCTCGCCGAGCAGACAGATCACCTCTTTGCCGCGTTCCCTGCCGAGTCCGAGGAGGACCCCGGTGACGCCGAAGACGTTGCCGCTATTTCCCACTTTCAAGCCGTATTTTTTCATCTCCTCGACGAGCTCGTCGCTCGTCGTGACGACGTAGACGCCCGGGTTTTTCAGATACCGCCCCGTCGTGTAGCCGCCGAGCGTGAAGATCCTCGAAACGTTAAACTCGTCGCATAAGTCCAGAAGCTTATCCGCATACCTGTAGTAATTCTCAGGGCGATAGCCTTGGTAATAGCCTGTCAGGATTATCAGATTGTTCTTCTCGTCGTAGAAAAGCTCGTCTTTTAGAAGTTCGGCAACGCCCCGCTCGTACTTCACGCCTGGGATGAGGAGGGGCGGCATCGCAAAAAATTGCGAGTATATATCTGCAAGCTTCTTGCCGTTCAGCTTTCTTATCATGTATTCGGCGGCAAGCCTCCCGACATCGCCCACCCCACTCAACCCCTCTATGAAAATCGGGTCTTCAAGGCGGGGCTTCTTCGTCCTGTATTTTATCACGATGTCTTCCATCAATTAACTTTCCGAATTAGTTAACTAAAGCCTTCGCTTAGTAGCAGCCGGACTCAGCAAGTAGCCACGACGCACCGAGCTGAAGTGGAGAAAGCTGAAAGCAAGGGGCGCACCGGCTGTGCGCTTTAGAAAATCCTTTATGCATAGGTGGCAACTTAACTTCATGTCTCCAGAGACGAGGGTCATCCCGGTGAGCGTCGAGGACGAGATGCGCACCTCCTATCTCGACTATGCGATGAGCGTCATCGTCGGGCGTGCGATTCCTGATGTGCGTGACGGTTTGAAGCCAGTACACCGTCGCATCATTTACGCGATGTATGAGATGGGACTGACCTCAGACAAACCACACAAGAAGTGTGCGAGGATCGTCGGCGAAGTCCTAGGCAAATATCACCCGCACGGCGACGCTGCAGTCTATGACGCACTGGTTAGAATGGCACAGCCGTTCTCTTACCGCTACCCGCTGATCGATGGACAAGGGAATTTCGGCTCGGTGGACGGGGACGAGCCTGCGGCGATGCGTTATTGCCTCACCGGAGAGACGCTGATCGCCACAGAAAAAGGCTTAATGCGTCTTGAAGACGTAGTGCCGGCGTCCGAAGAGTGTTCTGAGCACGAGATCTCGCTCTGCGTTCTCTCTCATGTGGGAGTTGCGCGGGCGGATCGCTTTTTTAACTCGGGACGCCATCCCGTTCTGCGTGTCGAGACCGAGATGGGACTGAGCTTCTCCGGAACGAGCAACCACCCCGTCCTTGTGTGGGTGCGTGGCGAGGGCGGTCGTCCGGCTCTCGCTTGGAAGCTTCTTAAGGATATAAAGCCTGGAGACTGGCTCGTGGTCCAGAGAGGCTTCCCTTCCGCCAAGGAGCGTTACAGAACGGGGCACCCCCTCGCCCCAGAAGTGACAGAGAGTATTGCCTTCATCCTAGGTGCCTTCTTCTCTCGCGGCTACGTCTCTGAAGAGAAAGTATGCTTCAACAGCACCGACCCGGACTTCGTGATGGCAGTAGAGAAAGAGCTTCAAAAGCTCATAGGAGAACGCTACTGCCGTTACATTCGCATCCTACCCAGTGGAAAAAAGCTAATAGAGCTCCAAGTCCAGGTAAGAGCGTTCACCTCCCTGATGGAGACGCTGGGCTTTTTCGAGAAGAGCAAGGAAAGGGGGCTTCCGAAAGCCATCTTAGCCTCGCCGAAAGACGTTCAAAAAGCTTTCCTGAAAGCCCTCTTCGAAGGAGGGGCATCCGTCTCCAGAGGGAAAAGAACGGTCGCCCTCTTCTACTGCTCGAAGGACAAGAAGCTCCTCGAAGACCTCCAAGTCCTCCTTCTTTCATTCGGTGTGATCTCTAAGCTTCACAGAAATAAAGAAAATTGGAGGCTGGTGATTTCGGGAATTAAAAACGTTGCGACGTTCGTCGGGAAAATAGGTTTTGTGGGAAGAAAGCGGGAAAGGCTCAGAATCCTCCTCAAGGAGTTTAGAGGCGAGGGGCTTAGCAAGACAGATTTCGTCCCCTTCATAGCGGATTACCTGCGGGAACGCTATAAGCGTCGAGGTTGGGACGAGTGGTTACGAAAGCACAACATAGACCGTTATGAGCGTCTCTTAAAATACCTTCCAGAGCTTGAGAAGTTTTTAGATCCTGAGGATTTTGCTTTCATTCTCTGGCTTCTCGAAAGACACTTTTACTTCACGAGAGCTTCGGCAGTTCGCTACGAAGATCAACAGATCGTTTACTCCCTACGCGTCCCGGGGCCGAACTCCTTCATAGGGAACGGCTTCATCCATCACAACACCGAAGCACGGCTTTCGAAAATTGCGGAGGAGTTGGTGGCAGATATTCAAAAGAACACCGTTGACTGGATGCCTAATTTCGACAACACGCTGAAAGAGCCGGTGGTGTTGCCCGCTCGCTTTCCGAATCTTCTCGTCAACGGCACTTCGGGCATCGCCGTGGGCATGGCGACGAACATGCCTCCGCACAACTTGGGTGAGGTCGTGGACGCCATTATAAAATTCATAGACAATCCTGAGGTGAGCATCGAGGAGCTAATGCAGGTAATAAAGGGTCCAGATTTCCCGACGGGCGGGGTGATCCTCGGAACTGAAGGGATAAAAAGGGCATATGAAACTGGACGCGGTACTATAAGAATAAGAGCGACTGTGGAGATAGAGGGCACGGGGAAGCGTAAAGGGGGGGAGGCGGCAAGGGGAAGGACGCGCATTATAATCAAAGAAATCCCGTATCAGGTGAGCAAGAGCGCGCTCGTCGAAGAGATAGCTAAACTTGTGCGAGAGCGACGCATAGAAGGCATTGCTGACCTGCGGGACGAGTCGGATCGCCGAGGGCTGAGGGTTGTCATTGAAGTTAAGCCTGGTGCAAATCCTGAGGTCATTTTAAACAAGTTGTATAAGCACACGCAGCTCGAAACTTCGTACGGCATCATAAACCTCGCACTTGTGAACGGCGAGCCCCGTATTCTGACGTTAAAAGACTTGATTAGGCATTACGTTGAGCACCGCAAGGAGGTCGTGCGTCGTCGCCTCAGTTACGAGCTCGAAGTTTCCGAGCGTAGGAAACACATCCTTGAAGGTCTTCTGGTTGCTCTGGACAACATAGAGGAAGTTGTAAAGACAATAAAGTCGGCGAGGAGGACTGAGGACGCAAAAAGCTTTCTGATTTCAAGGTTCCGGCTCAGTGACCTGCAAGCAAAGGAAATACTTGAGATGCGGCTTTCGAGACTCAGTGCTTTGGAGAGGGAGAAGATAGAAGAGGAGCTGAAAAGGCTTAAGGAAAAGGTGGCAGACATAAGGGAAGCATTGGCAAGCGAGCATAGGATGCTGGAAATGGTGAAAGAGGAGCTTAGAGAGCTAAAGAAGAAATACGGGGACGAAAGGCGGACTAAAATAGGGAAATATGTTGAGATAAAAGAGATAGATCTAATAGAAAGGCGTAATGACGTTGTAATAGTCACGAGGGGCGGCTACATAAAGAGGATGCCGGAAACGGCGTTCAGGAAGCAAGGACGTGGCGGGAAGGGCAAGAATGCGATGGAGCGGAAGGATGAGGACATAATAAAGAGTCTTGCTTTGTCCTCGACGCTCGACTACCTGCTAATATTCACCAAGGGCGGTAGAGCCTATATGGTGCGTACGTATGAAATTCCAGAAGGCAGCTGGCATTCGAAGGGGCGTCCGTTGAGGAATGTTCTGGGAGCGGAGGTTGAGGACGAGATTGCCACACTCCTTCCCGTGCCGGGAGAGTTTTTTGATGAGGAGAAGTTCTTGGTGCTCGTGACTAAGAGAGGCATTGTTAAGAAGTTAAAGCTAGCGAGCCTCAAAAGCGTTAAGCGGAGCGGCGTGCTCGCCGCTCGCATTCCAGGTGACGACGAGCTTGTGGCGGCGACGCTCACAAGCGGCAATGACGACGTGATTATTGCTACGAGGGGCGGCAAGGTGATACTGTTTTCAGAGGGCGAGCTGCGAGAGATGGGCAGGTATGCGAGAGGCGTCCGTGGCATCCAGCTCGAAAGCGGTGACGAGGTTGTAGCCATGGATGCGTTACGCTCCGATGCAGTACGGGAGAAAAAAGCTACGGTCTTCATAGTCACGGAAAAGGGATATGGCAAGAAGACGAGTGTTGAAGAGTTCAGAAAAACCAGAAGGGGAGGGAAGGGAGTCATAGGCATAAGGGTGAGCGAGAAAAACGGCGGCGTGGTTTCAGTAAAAGAGGTGGCGCATAGCGACGAGATACTCCTAATAACCTCAGGGGGGATGGCGATAAAAATCGCAGCGAAGAGCGTACCGCAGCACAGGAGGGCTGCACAGGGCGTTAGACTCATGGACGTTAACGACGAGGAGTGTATTGCTGCCGTAGAGATCGTAAAGAAGTAGAAGCGTTAAGCAAGACGTTTCGAAAGTCTTTTAAGTGCGGAGTCTTCAATGCTTTTCGTTATTATCAGGGGGTGTATGCGATGCCAGCTGTTGTTGATAAGGAGAAGTGCACGGGTTGTGGGAACTGCGTGGACGAGTGTCCCGTGGAGGCAATAAGCCTTGTGGAGGAGGACGACAAGAAGTACGCTGTCGTGAATGAAGAGGAGTGCACGGAGTGCGAAGTTTGCATTGATACCTGTGAACAGGGAGCTATAAGCATGAAGGAGTGAAAAACGGAAGCATGATGGCAAGTATCAAAACGGCGGGAGATGTGGGAATCGAGGTTGTGCGTATAAAAAATGATGGGAAGCAAGTGATCATAGGGCAGGGGAACTTCACGATCTTCGCCTGCGACGACATCTTCAAGACGCTGCTCACTTGCGTCCCTGGCATAAAGGCGGCGGTTGCGATGAATGAAGCGGCGCCGAAGCTCACGAGAGTCACGGGCAACGACGAGGCGCTCAAAAAGCTCGCGGCTGAAAACTGCCTGAACATCGGGGCAAGCCACGTCTTCGTCATTGTCTTTGAGAATGCATTTCCGATAAACGTGCTTCCTGTTTTAAAAATGCACCCCGCCGTCGCTAATATCTACGTGGCGAGCGCCAACCCCATAGAGGTGCTCGTTGCGAAGACCGAGCTCGGGAAAGCTGTGCTCGGCGTTGTAGACGGGACGGCGGTCACGAGAATCGAAAACGAAGAAGAGAAAGCGGAACGCAGGAAGACCGTCGAAGAGCTCGGCTACCGCATTGAATAATTTTTCCATTTTTCTCCGCCTCCCGGCTCCCGGCTCGCCGCCGTCGCTAATCTTCATTGTGCTAAGTCTCAGATGTTTGAAGCGTTCATTAGCAAGAGTAGGCTCTATCCTTACGTAAGAAGGTAGGAACTAAAAAATGGAGAGATTTGGTTGAATATGAATGTGGTAAAGAGATGGAAATAAAAACTGACCTTAAATGTGGTATGCTGTCTGGGTTTGCAGGCTTTGCCCTAACTCTTATCAGCTGGTATTTTGCAACAGGCGTGCTTGATCCAAGATTTCCCGCTGTAATAGGAGCTGGATTGTTTGGCGGAGGATTTCTCGGCTCACTAATAAAAAGATTGTATAAAGAAGGAGAAGAAAGAAAAGCAAACTCCATCTTTCTTGCTGTTATGTTGATTGTAGGCATTCCTTCAATTGTTGAGTATGCATATGATACTTTAACAGGAAACTGGAAAATATGGAAGCTTATTTCTATATTTGTTTATACATATCTGATATGTTACGGAATTTTTCGTGTAATGGAATCGAGAGGTGTAGAAAAATGAAGTTGAAAGAAAATTGGTGCATTAGTTTTGCTTTAGTATTCTTAATTGCTTTGATCGTTTGGGTAGTCCTTGATTACTTGCATACAGGTAAAATAGATTTTAGGTCTGTTCTAATTGCTGCTTTAGGATTTTCGGTAGATTGGAGTATTGCAAACAAGAAGAAAAAGAAATCAGAGCAGGAACCACTTTAGAAAAATCTTATCGCTTGCTTTTTCCAACTTATTTCAAAATCGAGGCTTATTTTTAGCCTTGAAATACCTTGGTACATAGGTTGGGGGCTAAGAATCAATCCTTGGAAAAGAAGGCTTTATTTCGCAATCCACCATGGAAAAAGCGTTAAAATAAGAAAAGAAAATGGATTTTGGAGAGAAATAGTACTCTCTGTGACCTCCTCCTGAGGGGCGTCCACCGGCGGGAGGTTGGGGGGTGTGTAGCACGAACCGCTCCGCCGGGCTTGGCACACAGCCCCTGCCCACATTAGGCATGGGCTCGTCTTAATACATCAAACTCCGTACATAAAACTTTCCCACCTCCCCCTAATCCCTTAGGGCTTTCTTAGCGACATCTCGTAAAACCCAGAAAAATTTGTTTCAACATTAGAGAGTGAGAAAATGAAAGGAATATTAGTTAGCATTCCAGATGCTTGAAAATTAAATTCGAGCTTCTGAGGGCGTTTTCGAAAGAGGGGCGTTCGGCGAAGAATAAGTGGCTGTTGCAGCGGCAGTCGCTGGCACCGAAGCGCTCGACGCAGGGGAAGTGTTCGCTCAAAAGGCGGGCAACCGTACATTCGGGGGCGTCAAGCAGCAAAACGGTCTCAACACTTACACTGCTCGCATTCAAGAGATAGTCGATGTGCCAGTGCAGCTTTTTCTCCTTGCGTAGATGCCTTCTGATGCGGGCTTCTAAGTTGCGTTTTGCGGAGCCTACATAGGCGTAATACCCCCTTTTGAAGGGGAGGGCGCCGAGGCTGCCGATTTGAATTTTGGCGTCAGCGGTGTTGCGTACGATGAGGATATAGGTCTGGAGGGGCATGGTATAAATTAGTCCATGATTGCTCACAATACTTACGACGAGCTGGGGGGAGGTTCTCGGCGTCATGCTTGTGGCGTCGTTCTCGCGTGCGGGGCTACGAGTCCCGAGCATATCACACTCGTAATCCCCAGTCAAGTGACGGGAGATGCCGTTTGAGCGGCGCTGCCGCATACAGGGGGTGAGCCGCTAACGATGGCATGATTAATGTAAAAAAGGTGTTATCATCCTCTGACCAGCCTCCGCCCGGGGCGAGGGTTCCGGCACGGGACCGGGCAGCTTGCGGCAGATCGCATCGGCTCGGTCAGGGAGCCATCCGCCCAACGGACATGCCGTTGGGCATCATCGATAAAAGTTAGAAAGAGGAATAAAAATGTTTCGGGAGAGGGGGCTTTCCTCTCCGCCTTGAAAGGCGAGCTTCCAGCCCGCAAGGAGTGTGAGCGAATCGCAGGGCTAGCGGCATGGAGGCGTCCGTCAGCCGTTAACCGAAATCAGGGATGGAAGATGAAGCGTGATGCTGATACTTCAAGAGCGGGTCAGACATTACACAATATGAGCAAAGGACGAAGACGGCAACTCTGATGTATCGAGGTCTTAATTTACGTACTTGGTGAGTCATCAGGCTGAGTACGCAGCTTCAAAGCTCAGAGGTCCTGAGCTTTGAAGCTGCGTACTCAGCC
>Ga0209411_100024_pt1 | contig 22334 bp, 14 predicted proteins | sample Mar14336cmmetaG_FD_185479 | JGI IMG/M metagenome (GOLD analysis project Ga0209411, IMG submission 185479) | Marine hydrothermal vent microbial communities from Guaymas Basin, Gulf of California to study Microbial Dark Matter (Phase II) - Marker... ... | reverse complement strand
CCAATTAAAAAGTCCGAATATGAGACCTTGAGCAGTCAGGCTTTTCCTAATGCCTCTGATGAAGACAAATGCCAGCCCCCAACTTCAAACGCCCTAAGGTAACGGAAGGAAATAGGAATGAGTGACCTCCTCCCCTCGCTCAGCAAGGGGCTTCCACCGGAAGCCTTGGGAGGTTGGGGAGTGTGCATATAGCGCTCCCCTTCGGGCTGGGCCACAGCAGCCCCTGACCGCAGGATGTGCCCGCGGCCTCGTTCCGAACTCACATCATCTTCGGAGTATAAAAAATTAACTACCTCCTGCCAGCCCCCACCCCCAATTCATCCCGCCTTCAGGACGAGCCTTCTTAGCGACTGAAGGTAAAATAGTTTGAACATCAACATATGAAAGGAGACGAGCATGAAAGTGCGGGACGAGATAAGGAACGAAATCCTCAAAGACGTGAAAGCAGCGGAAGCTAAGCTCTTTGAGGGACTGGTGATGGACGATGAGGTGAAAGCGAACTTCGTATCCTCGTTGCTTTCCGGCCACCACATCCTGCTCGTGGGACCGCCGGGTTCTGGGAAGACAACATTAGCACTGAGGGTTTCAAGGTTGCTGTCGCCAAAAGCCGTGGTGAAGAGCTGCCCGATTCGGAGTTATCCTGACGACGAAGGCTGCCCGTGGTGCGAAGCTCTAGAAAAGGAGGGAGAACGCAAGGAGACCATCGTTTTAAGTCCGGAAGAGCGGGTCGTGCGCGTTCAGGGCAGTCCGGAACTCGTACCTGAGGATTTGATCGGCGACATAGATCCAGAAGCGGCGCTGAAATACGGAACGCTGAGCGTCAAAGCTTTCGTGCCCGGAAAGGCGTTGCGGGCAAACCACGGCGTCCTCGTCCTCGATTTCATAGACAGGATGCAGGAGCGTGCATTGAACGTCCTGATGCAGGCGTTGGAAGGCGATGCGGTCACGACGGGACACTTTGACGAGCCGATTCCGCTCGACGTCCTGATAATTGCGACGGGTACCGAAGACGTCTTCCAAGTCCTGCCCACAGATATCATCGACCATTTCGACATCATCAGACTAGGTTACATCGAAGAAAAGACTAAAGAGAAGGAAGTTATCGAGAAAAAAGCGGAATTTAGAGGAGTATTCAAACATGAAGGTGAAGTGAAGCCTAAAGAGGGCGGTGTAAGCCGTGACGAAGCTCTCGAGAGAGTTGCCGAAATCCTGCACAGAACGAGGACGCATCCTGAAATCAAGAGAGGTGCAAGCGTGCGGGCAGGTATCAGCTTTGCAGAGCTGCTTGACATTTATCCAGTGGTGAGCCGCCGCTCGTTAGAGGTAGCGGACATCAAGGAGGTTGCGTTGTTCGCGCTACCGCACCGGATTCAGCTTCATGATTACGCATCTTCAAGGACGCCTGATGAGGTAATTTCAGAGATCGTGGATGAGATCCTAGAGCTGGGGAAAAAGCGTAGGGTGACGCTCAGCCGGGATGACGTCGTAGCGATCGCACTCGAAATTGCAAAGGAGGACAGGGTGCGCAGACCGCTGAAATACGGATTTTATGACATATTGCTGAAGCGGATAAAGAGGTATCCGGAATCGCAACTCGCAAAGCTCTACCAGAAGATATATAAGGAGCTTGAAGAAGAAGTGCTGGAAAAGGAGAAGGAAGAGCTAACTGAGGAGTTGCTTGAAGAGATCGAGGAGTCTAGGAAGTTACGAGAGCGAATGCAGCAGCTCGTGCGGGAACTTGAGGCTCGTGCGCTTGAGGAGACGCTTGAGACGCTTGAAGACCTCGGAATTCTTGAAAAAAGCAAAGAGGGCTTCGTTATAGGGAAGCGAGGCATCATCGTTCTTCTAGAGTCACTGTTTCCGAGGACTGTGAGCGGCGCGCGCGTCTTCGGCTACGGGCGGCACAGTACAGGGAAGAAGTCCACGCTCGGCGAGGGACGGGTCGTTGGCGTCCGCAAATATCACCTCGGCGACCGTTACAAGGACATATCGCTCAAAGACACAATGCGAGAAGCCATCAGGAATAGGAGAATGGAGATCACAAGGGACGACATCCGCGTGCAAGTTCGAGACATAAGGACACAACTCTACATTGTGCTCGCAATCGACCTTTCAGGAACGATGGCAGAGCTTGAAAAGCTGTGGTACGCGAAAGAGGCGGCAGGCGCCCTCGCGCTTTCGAGCTTGCAGTATAAGGACAAGGTGGGCGTCGTTTCGTTTTCAAATCTGGCGGAAGAGGTCATTGACGTCACCGACAATCCTTACAGGGTGATGAAGGCGGTCATCGAGCTGGATCTGCACGAAAACGCATTCACGAACATCGGTTACGGCATCAGGAAGGCTCGTGAGATGCTGTTGCGGCATAAGAAGAGTTCCGCCGCGAGACATATCATCGTGATCTCGGACGGCGACGCAACGGCGCCGGATCCATCGCCTGAGCGCTTCGCCATTCGAGAAGCCATAAAGACCGTGAAGAAGGGCATTACCATCTCGACAGTGTGCATCAATCAGGCGTCGGCAAACCCCGAACTTATGAAACGCATTGCCAAAATCGGAAAGGGCAACGTCATCATGATCGAAGAGGAGGCAAAGCTCGCAGAGGCGCTCCTCGAAGACAGGGATAAAATCAGGGCGAAAATAAGCTGACACTCCAAATTGAGCAGGCAGTAAGACTGATATGAGGTCGTGAGTGGAGCAGATTGTGAAAAGCGACGGTTCTAACAATAAAATGCCAAAAAGAAGAGTCATTAGTGGAGAGCATAAGCTTGGTTGATGCAAGGAGTTAAGAGGTTATGGACGATAAGCATGTGAGACGGATATGTGACGAGGGGCGATGTTCAGAGAAAGGGTAATATCTTCAAGTTATCGCTTGCCCTCCGCAGCAAGAACTGCCCAGTTGATGCTACTCCCGCAGCAGCCCGCTTTGCGCTTCCCGTCGTTCAGCCTCGTATCCTCACCCACGTCCTTGGGGTTATATTCGAAAGCAGCTTCTAGCTCTTCTCGCTTCACTCCCCGAAAACTGTTAGAGATTTCTAATGAAATTACGACGTACCCGCCAGCTTCCAGCGCATCGCTCGCTCGCATAAAACCCGGAGACAAGGCGAACGTTCCGCTAAGCTAAAGCTCTACAATTTCTACCTTCGGCATGCCAAGCAGCTCCGCCGAGCATTTTATGTGCGGTACGTCCTCCGCGTTCATACCTTCAAGCTCTTTCATAACCTTTTTCAGCAGAGAAAAGCCGACAGTGTCGAGAGCAACGGGGTGCGTACCCGCCAGCATGTAACCGAGGTCCATGACGACGCCGCCGTGCCGCCGCTCGTTCGCCTTTGTTAGCGTGCGGACGGCATCCACGATGAAAATTTTCGGACGCACCACCGTGTTGATCTCAGCGATGCCCCTGTGTATGTCTTTAAGGCGTCGCTTCCCAATTTTCATGTGGAAAAGCACCCTATCTCTCCTAGAAAAGAAGCCAAACTGGTTTTTAAGAGCTCCAGTAAGCGTTGCTACTTTGTGCGCTTTCAAAACAGGCAATGATATTATAAAGTCGAAGGTGAACGCTTGTTCTGCAATACGGAAGCTCATCGTCTTTCCCCTGACTTTGCGCATCCGGCTTCGAAGCAAATCCACGAGCGGCACCCCGAACTCGTCGCACACTTCCCTCAAGGGATGCTCCTTCAGTATTTTCTGCGAGTCGCCAGCGTCCGGCGCAGGACCGTCCGCCACGACGATTTCTGGAACTTCGCTCTCACACTTGCCAAAAAGCTCGTGTAAAAATTCTAAGCAGCTGCGCAACACTTCAGGATGCGTCGTCGTCGGATATTCTTCGTAAGAAACTATGTTCGGCTTCAGCAAAATCCTACTCGCACCCAAAAGTTTCTCCTCATGCAGCGCCAGAAATTTTTTAACAAAACTTGTCCTGTGCTGCGTTTTCCTTAAATATACGTTCGTACTCGCTCGCATTCATCTTATTCACGTCCAGCCGCTTGAAAAAACTTGAGGCATTGCTAGGAGAACTAAGAAATAGGAGGATATGGATTGTAATCACAATGCGGCATGCGGTGTTGCCGACGGCGGTATGTCTCTTGCTCATCGTCGTCACGGTAACTGCTGAAACGCCGGCAGTCGTGGTAGTTGATTACAAGGTGGAGCCGGAAATTCTGATGCCAGGGGATATGGGTACAATTACAGTTACCATAAAGAACGCCGCTCAAGTGACCGAAACCGAGAGCACGGTCACAACGAGCATTCGGACGACGGTGACGAGGACCGTGACAAGCAGCATGTGCGTAAGGATTGAAAGCGTGCGGCTAAGAAGTCGGAACATCGTGGCAACAAGAGAAGATGCCCGCGAGCCGGAATACCTGAACGTGGGCGCCCTTGGACCCGGCGAGACGCTCACCCTTTCCTTTACAGTAAAGGCAGAGTGTGGAGACGGTACCTACTTTCCTGAAGTTTGCATAGACGTGGATGGCGGGCAGACCGTCCGCTTTCCAATACCGGTGAAGGTTGACAGTAGCGGTGTGAAAATATTAGAAAAAGATGTGCCGTCCGAAATTTCGCCGACTGGCTCCGAACATCTGACGCTCGTCGTCGCAAACAACAGGGCGAATGTCGTTTCCGCCGTTTCCGTCAGGGCGAGCGGTGAAGACTTGGAATTCTCCCCTGAAGAGGTATTTATAGGGAATCTACAACCCTATGAGACGAAAGAGATCGTATTTACAGTTACGCCGAAGTCCAAAGGCGCTAAGGAAGTTACCTTCCATCTTTCCTACAAAAACGGCGACAACATGCATCACGGAAGCTTGAAAACAAGTATTCTAGTCAGGAGTAGGGAAGATGTACGCATCATCCTAGTACGAGCGCCAAGGTACGTCCCCCAAGGCGAGACCGCAAGTATAGAGCTTGAGGTCGCAAACGGGATGCCGAAGGGGATCAAAGCCGTAAGCGTCGTGCCGGCTTCCGAACTGAGAATCATGCCCTCCGAATACTTCATAGGTGACATGGAGGCTGATGACGTTTTTTCAGCCAGCTTTGACGTGGATACAAGCGATTTATCCCCAGGAACTTATGAAATACCGTTTAAACTATTTTTCAAGGATGATGAGAGCGGAAGGTTTTATGAGGCGTCGCTGAACGTGAGCTTTGATGTTATAGAAGCATCTAAGGAGAGTAATTATTTATTCGTGCTTCTTCCAGCTCTATTTATAGCAGTAGTGTTATCTACATTGCTCTTTAGGAGGCGGAGGCGTGGCGGGCGGTGAGCCGCTGATCCTCGCTGAGGGCTTGAGGAAGGTTTACAGGATGGGAAGGGTGGAGGTGCATGCGCTGAGAGGCGTCAACTTGCAGGTACGACGGCGTGAGTTTCTTGCGATCGTCGGACCTTCGGGGTCGGGGAAGTCCACGCTCCTGCACTGCATAGGCTGCTTAGACACGCCGACCGGCGGGAGAGTGCTGATAGATGGCGTCGACACCTCGAAGCTCGACGGGCGGGCACTCGCAAAGCTCCGCAGAGAGCGCATAGGCTTCGTTTTCCAACAGTTCAACCTGATACGCTCGTTGAATGCCGTCGAAAACGTGGCGCTTCCAATGGTCTTTGCAGGCGTGAGGCGAGCCGAACGTTTGAAGGTCGCAAGGAGCCTTCTCGAGAAGGTAGGGCTTGGCGACCGCCTGCATCACAAGCCGTCGGAGCTCAGCGGCGGCGAGCAGCAGCGGGTGGCGATCGCTCGTGCGCTGGCGAACGACCCCGAGATCATAATGGCGGACGAGCCCACTGGGAACCTCGATTCTGAAGTCGGTGGTGTCATTATGGACATCTTCAAAGAATTGAACGACGAAGGAAGGACCATCATCGTCGTGACGCACAACCCTGAAGTCGCAAGGCGAGCAAGAAGAACAGTGAGAATGAAGGACGGAAAGATCAACGAGTAGGGACAGATGCTTGGCGCGGCTTGCGTGCCCCACGCCGACTGCTGTCAGTTGATTTAAAGCATGCTTTTCAGGCGACGCACGAGCTCCTCTTTGATTCTATCGTTCCTATCGCCGCCGCAGAGCATGCCTCTAACCCCGATGATGTCGGGATTTATTCTCTTGACCGCAGGGATATCTTCGAACTTCAAAGAGCCGGCAATCGCCGTTTCGAGACCGAACTCATGGGCGTCAGCCACAAACTTCTTGAGCTCGTTCTCGCTCAGAAATTCGAACGTGGATTTCCCGTCCTTTATGGCGGTGTCCACCATCGCAACGTCGATGTCCACCTCGCTTGCAATCCTTGGAAGCTCAAAAGGAGAAACGGAACCAATTCTGGAATAATCAGAATAGAACGCAGAAACTACTTTCTTCCCGCCGTCGAACTCCTTTACTGCTTTTACAACCGCCTTCAGCAATTCTATCGCCTGATCCGCTGTTTTTATCCCGAAAAGTCCAACCTTTATATATTCTGCGCCGGAAACTGCGGCGCCGAGCGCCGCAAGCGCCGCCGTTCCTGGCTTGAAGTCGAAATCGCCGATCGTAGCGCTCACGGGCACGCTCACTTCCTCCTTTATTCTGCGGATGACCCAAGGAAAGTTAGCGCCTAAGGAACCTTCCCGTGGATTTTTTACATCTATGATGTCGGCATGCCCACGAACCGCCGCACGAGCCTCATCCAAGTCCTTAGGGCTCACCAGTAGCCTCATCCCCGTAACTTACGGGGAGCGAAAATAAAAACCTTTCTGGTTATGCGACGTGCTTCTCGCTTTTTATCTCTATGTCGGCGATATCAGCGATGCCACGCACCGCGTCCACTGTGAAGCTCTTTATTTTCTCCATGAGCGTCTTTTTGTACTTCCCAACAAGCGCGTGCTCTAAGACTTCCTCAATAGTCTCCACAGGGATTATCTGAACCTTATCACGGTAACGGTCTTCGATGAAAACATCCTTAAGGTTCGCTTTTGGGATGATGACTTTTTTGATGCCTGCTTGCGCCGCAGCCTCGATCTTCGGAGTGACGCCGCCGACAGGGAGGACGTCGCCACGCACTGAAAGCGAGCCGGTCATTGCAACGCTCTGGTCCACTGGGATGTTTTCGAGCGCTGAGATGACGGCTGTGGCGACGGAAATGCTAGCGGAGTCGCCCTCAACGCCTTCGTAAGTGCCAACAAACTGGATGTGGATGTCCATGTTTGAAATGTCCTTACCAGTGAGCTTCTTGAACACAGCAGAGACGTTCTGGACCGCCTCTTGCGCTATTTCTTGAAGTCTACCGGTCGCTATCACACGCCCTTCCTCCTTTGACTGGGCGGGCGTCACCTGCGCAATTATCGGGAGGACGACGCCGGTGTCGCCGATGACTGCAAGCCCGTTGACTCTGCCAACCTCTGCGCCTTCGTTCTTGAAGAGCTGATATTCACGTTTCTGCTCGAGATACTCGTCAGCGACCTGCTGCTCGACGGAGCGCGCCATCTTCTTCGCCTTTATTACGTGCTCTGCCGTTACGTATTCCGCACCTTCAGCCTTTGCGATGTCGCCGGCGACCCGCACTAAGCCACCTAGGTCCCTGAGGATGAGCGTGAGGTGCCCCTTCCGCCCGGCACGGCGACGGGCTTCCCTAATGACCTCCTTGACGGCATCCGCCGTGAAGTGCGGGATGTTGCCGTCACGCTCGACCTCCTGAGCGACGAAGCGCACGAGCTTCCTGCGGTTTTCGGGCGTGTCCTCCATGGTGTCCCGCATGTACACCTCGTAGCCGTAGCCCCGAATGCGAGAACGCAGCGCAGGGTGCATGTTTGCAATCGCATCGAGGTTCCCGGCGGCGACCATGATGAAGTCACAGGGTACCGGCTCGGTCTTCACCATTGCGCCGGCGCTCCGCTCCGATTGTCCAGTGATCGGAAACTTTTTCTCCTGCATCGCCGTCAGCAGGTGCTGCTGCGACTCTATGCTCAGCGTATTTATTTCATCTATGAAGAGGACGCCCTTATGCGCCTTGTGGATGGCTCCAGCTTCGACTCTTTCATGAGCGGGCGTCTCCAGCCCACCCGACTGATACGGATCGTGTCGCACGTCGCCGAAAAGCGCGCCGGCATGGGCGCCGGTGGCGTCCTCGAAGGGCGCATACTCTTTGTCGGCGTTCGAGACGAGGAGCTTCGGCACCATTAACTCCTCACGAGGCATCATGTACTTGAGCGCCATGAAAACGAGCGCCGCCGCCACTATCGACCACAGAATAGCCATGGAGTCGCCTTGGAGTGAAAGGAAAATGCCATATCCGACGATCAAAAAGAATATGAGCATGAGAAACGAGTTACGAGCTTGTGCCCGCCGCCTCGCCTCCTCCTTGTGAGCCTCCACGATCTCTTTGCCCTTCCCCTTAGGAACGACCCTTATCTTCGGATTGTTTTTGTCCTCAGGGTTGGGATATACCAAGATATCCTCAAGCTCCTCCTTCGGCAGGAGTTCGGCCATCGCCTTCGCAAGCATCGATTTGCCGGTCCCAGGCGTCCCGATGAGCAGTACGTGCCGTCGCTGCTTTGCCGCCTTCTTTATAACTTCAACGGCATGCTCCTGCCCTATGACCTGATCTATAAGACGGTCCGGCACCTTTATTTCTCTCGTCGTCTTGAACACCAAGCCACCTAGCAGGTCGTCGTCCTCTGCCTCTTCCTCATCGCACGGATGCTTGTCCTTTTCCATCTTCTTTCCCTCTTTCGCTAGCAGGGGATAAATAGGTTACGAATGGGAATGTGGTTTATCGGTCTAGAAATATACTGTACGCGTTCTCCAGCCGAAGCTGAACAAAGCATCCTCTGCTTATCCTTTATACGTGGAAGGACATCATGCCACAATGTGTCAGCAAAAGTAAATGCCTAGCATGCCCAACGTTAGTACCGACGTCCGCCCGTTCGAAGTTTGCTAAGAGCAGAACGGAAAATTATACCCCCACGTCGCTTGGAGATAAGCTTCACAGCTCAGCATTTCGCCCCAAGTGTCTTACCTTAGTGTGTACACAGGGAGTTGGAGCAAGATGTGACCTCCTCCCCCGACCAGGGGCTTCCCACCGGGAAGCTTGAGGTTGGGGAGTGTGCCGTGCGGCGCTCCCCTCCAGCGGTCACGACGCCCCTGACCGCAGGATGTACCCGCGACCTCGCTCCAAACGCTTATCGACTTTGAAGTATAAAAAACTAACGCTCCACCGACCTCCCCTCCCGCCTCCCCTAATTCATCCCCGCCCTGCGAGGCTTTCTTAGCGACGTTTTGTAAAAATTCAACTCTCCGACAATATAACGCGAGGTCAGTTAGAAAATGGATGCAAAACACAGAACTGACCTGCCTCCCGCCTAGGGCGAGGGTTCCGACACGGGAACGCCCGAACGGGCGGCTTGCGGAGACGCATCAGCTCGGTCGGTCAGGAGCCATCCGCTCTGAGGGCATACCTCAGGGCATCATCGATAGAAAGTTAGAAATGGAACAAAAATATTTCGGAAAGCGGGCTTCCTCCCCCTCAGAGGCTTCCAGCCCGCAGGGGGTGTGAGAAAAAAATAAAGCTGTCATTCGATTTTTATCATCTTCCTCTTAGTCTTTTCAGTTTTCGGCAGAATCACCTCAAGAACGCCGTTATTATAGCTTGCTTTTACCCCTTCAACATTTATCTCAGCTGGCAAGACTATCCGCCTTTGTACTTCTCCATACTTTCGTTCCTGCCTAATGTAGCCCTTGCCCTTTTCCTCTACCTCCTCCTTTCTCCGAGCTTTTATAACAAGGTAGCCGTCTTCGACGTAAATTTCGATATTCTCTTTTTTAAAGCCCGGAAGATCTGCAACTACTTTTATGCTCTCCTCATCCTCCATCACATCAACTGGAAAGTCAACGGCGACCTCCTCAGTAGGAATAAGCCGCTTGCTAAATCTTTCAAGTTCCTCAAACAGCATGTTCAACCTACTTTGCATCCTTCTTAACTCTTCAAATGGATCAAAGGATCGCATATTTCCCACCCCAACTGTCTGTTCAGCAGGTCATTACTATTTGAAACTTTCGGCGTGCGATGGCTAGCTCAGCCGATCACACATCTAGTCCTCATTAGATTCCCTAGCAACGGAAATATCAACCAGCGATGCTGTTTACTGGTTCATGTAAGTAGATCCGTGGCAGCAGCTTTGTGAGCGGTGAGTGATAAAAGCATACACACTTAGATTTGCACAAGCTCATATTCTAGGCTCCCAAGACCAAGAGCAGCAGCGTGCCGCACTTGAACTTCAGGATCGACGTCAAAGCTTGCGAAAACGTCTCTACCTGCCGCTTTCCTTATGAGGTCGATGCTGCATTTGTCGATGGCGACGGGATCTTTTGATGCGAGCACGCCGATGTTGCGACAGAGGGGCGGCAGCGTCGCAGCGCAGTCGCATGCTTCAGTCACATCTACGAGGAAGTTTAAAAAGGCGACGTCGTCGAACTTCCTGAGTACGCCGCATGCCGCCTCTGCTATTCGACGCTGCAAACTCTCCTTCATCTCTCTCGTCGTAAACCTCGCACCCTGCCGGCATAGCCCTATGCAAAGCCCGCAACCCACACACTTCTCCATATCTATCTCAAAATCGTCTCTTATCGCATTGTACGCGCAGTGTTTTGCGCACCGCCCGCAGCCATCGCACCGCTCCCTATCAAATAAGGGCTTCGTGACCTCATGCTGTGCCGCCTTTCCACGCTTCGTGACGCATCCCATCCCCACGTTCTTCAAAGCGCCGCCGAATGCTGTCGCCCCGTGTCCGGTGGCGTGCGAAACCACGACCATCGCATCACTCTCGTAAATCAACCTCGCCACCTCTATCTCCTTGAGCTCCGTCTCCGCATTCGCCTCGATGCGTACGAGCACGCCGTCCTCACCCCGTAGCCCGTCGGCAATCAGGACGGGGCAGCCCAAATGCTCGGCAACGAAGCCGTGCGCCGCCGCAACCTTATAGTAACCGAGCGCGTCAGCCCGCATGAGCCCGTACAGCGTCGTGGTGTCCGTGACGAACGGCTCGCCGCCACACTCCCGCACCATCTCCACGACTTTACGCACGTAAAACGGCTTCACATACGTCACGTTCCTTAACTCGCCCATGTGCACCTTTATTGCGACGAACTTCCCATCTAAGTCCAAGTCCAGCTTGCTAAACAGCTTTTCGATGCCTGAAACTTCAGGAAACTGCGCCTCTAAGAGGTAAACTCGCGCCATAAACTAGATTTAATTCAAAGAGGTTGCCTTCACCTTCGCCAGACGCTACGTTGCCGACCGGATAAGAAGCACCGCCACCTCGATCACGTCACCATAGTAGTCGCCTCTTTCAGTGCTGCTAGTATTTGCTCGAACGTGAAGTTTCTTTGGTCTATCGCGCCGACGGGACACGCAGCAATGCAGGTACCACACCCCTTGCAAAGCACGGGATTTATGCGGGACTTCCTCGTCACCAGCGCAACCTCGCCGAGCTGCAGCACCGCATCTTTAAGCTCGATGGCACCATACGGGCAGATGTCCACGCAACGCCCACAACCAATGCATTTCTTCTCATCAACGACAGAGGAGATAGCCTCCGCGACGACGTAACCCCTAGATAGTGGGATTGAAGCCCTCGCCGCAGCGCTTAACGCTTGAGCCACGCTCTCCGAAATGTCCTTTGGGAAGTGGGCGGCGCCGCAGAGGAAGATGCCGTCCGTTGCGAAGTCCACGGGTCGCAACTTCACGTGCGCCTCGAGGAAGAAACCGTCAGCGCCCAGAGGAACTTTAAGCATCGTGGAAAGTTCCTTAGTATCATCATTCGGAACCATCGGCGTCACTAGCACGAGCATATCCGCTTCGAGCTTAAGTTCGATGCCTAGGTCTTCATGATGGAAAGTAACTTCAAGCCGCCCGGAGCGCCGCACGCTTGGCAGGCGCTCAAGCTCGTATCGTACAAAAATCACGCCCTTTTCTCGTGCTTCGTTGTAAAGTCGCTCTTTCTCCAAGCCGGGCATCGTGATTCCTCTGTGGAGGACCGTGACGTTCGCTCCTCGCTCCCTAAGCCTTAAGGCATTCTTTATGGAAGCGGCGCAGCATATCCGAGAACAATAGCTTTTATCCTGTCCTCTGGCGCCGACACAGTGTATGAAAACCACGTCCTTTACTTCAGGAAGCCGCCCCTCCTTGAGCAATTGTTCCAATTCCGCAAGCGTGATGACGTTCTCATACTCACGATAGCCATAAAGCCCTGTAGGCGGCTCGTAAACAGAGGCGCCAGTTGCCACGATGATCACGCCTGCTTTAAGGGCAACGTCGCCGCCTTCCGTCGAAACGAGCACGTCGTAATTCCCAATGTAGCCGGAGACAGACTTAATGGTGGCGCCTAAGAAGACCTGTATCTTTTTGTTCCTTTCTACTTCCCTCACGAGCTTTTGTATGATCTCCTCAGGCCTCCTTTCGGTCTGGTAGAGGGATGCTAGGGTACGAAGCCGCCCGCCAAGTTCCTTTTCCCGCTCCACGAGGTAAACGTCGAAGCCCTGCGTTGCAAGATTGAGAGCGGCGGTCATCCCGGAGACGCCACCGCCGATGACTAGCGCCGAAGGTGTTACCTCGAAGCTGAGCTCCTCCTGCGGTTCGAGGAGAGCGGCTTTCGCAACTCCCATCCGCACCAAGTCCTTTGCCTTTTCAGTTGCTTTCTCAGGCTCCTGCGTGTGCACCCACGAGCACTGCTCCCGGATGTTCACGAACTCGAAAAGGTATTTGTTCAAACCTGCCTCCTCGCACACTTTCTGGAAGAGCGGAGCATGCGTCCTCGGCGTGCATGCTGCAACGACTACTCTGTTCAGGTTATGCTCTTTAATTGCCGCCCTTATTCTCGAAAGCCCCTCTGACGAGCATGTATAGAGGTTACGCTCGGCATGCACGACGCCAGGAAGCGTCCTCGCATACTCGACAACCGCCTTGACATCCACGACGCCGCCAATGTTCACGCCACAGTGGCACACGAAAACCCCTATTCTCAACTCGTTCCCACCCATTTTCATCCCTCCGAGCCCTCGCCTTGCCACTCCAAGCTTGCAAGAAGCTCCGAAACACGGGCGGCAGCTGCACTACCCTCAGCAACGCTCTCCGGAATGTCCATGGGACGGCGACAGAAACCCACCGCAAATATGCCGGGAACGTTCGTGTCCAACGGTCTTAAAAGCTCATCTGCAGGCTCGATGAAGCCGAACTCGTCGGTCTTCACGCCTAAGATTGTCGCAAGCTTTTTTGCATCTCTTCTTGGCATGAGCAGCGTCGAAAGGACGACCATATCCACCTCAAGCCGCCTTTGCCTGCCACGCTCGTCATATCGTATCACAAGGTTGTGATTCTCCTTCTCCTCGATGACCACGTCCGACTTTATGTATTTAATGCCGTACTCGTTCTTCGCCCGCTCTATATACTCGGTGAAGCCCTTCCCCGCCGCCCGCATGTCCCTGTAAAAGACGAATACCTCAGCGTCAGGGCAGTGCTCTTTCACCAGTATCGCCTCCTTCGTCGAATGCATACAGCAGACCGCTGAACAGTAATAACGCCCCGCCCTTGGGTTGCGGGAGCCGACGCAGTGTATGAACGCTATTCTCTTTGGCTCCTTACCGTCCGACGGTCTTTGCAGGCGTCCGCCAGTCGGTCCCGAAGCGCATATCAACCGCTCGTATTGCAGCGCCGTTATTACGTTCTTAAACCGCCCATAGCCATATTCCTGCAACTCCGACGGATCTAACGGGTCGAAGCCTGTCGCTACGATTATCGCTCCGACATTAAGCTCAATTTCTTCCTCCTGTTGCTCGAAATCGATGGCGCCGACCTCGCACGCATCTTTGCACGCCGGCTGCTTGCCGCATTTCCCCTTCGTGAAAAGCAAGCAATGTTCCTTATCCACCACAGGCACTCTCGGCACTGCTTGCATGAACGGGAAGTAGATGGCGCCCCGCCGTCCCAGCCCCTCATCGAACTCGTTTGGAATTCTGCCCTTTAGCCTGCACGCCTCGACACATGCACCACAACCCGTGCATTTCGCCTCGTCCACATACCGGGGCTTCCGCAGCACTCGCACCTTAAAATCGCCTGCAACGCCCTCCACGCCGACGATTTCAGAGTAGCTGAAAAGCGTGACGTTCGGATGCCGAAAGCACTCTATCATCTTCGGCGCCAGTATACAGATCGAGCAGTCGTTGGTCGGAAATGTCTTGTCCAACTGTGCCATGCGCCCGCCAATAGTCGGTGATTTCTCTACCAGATAAACTTGGAACCCCCGGTCCGCAAGGTCGAGCGCCGCCTGAATGCCAGCGACGCCACCGCCTATCACGAGCACCGAATGCATTTGCATCTTTAGTACCTATGCATTCTTACCTTAAAGGCGTGATGCAAGCAACACGGTCAGATCCTCAATTTTGATTTCAGACGTCGGCGACGCCGATGTCGCACAATCAAGATGGATCAAGCACTTCGGGCACGCTACGATGAGCTTCGAAGCGCCCGCTCGCTCTGCTTCTCTTAATCGCTCTTCTTGCATGAGTTTCGCCTCTGGTCCACATGTCAGGAAGCCGCTGACGCCGCAACAGGTCGCTAGTTCTCTTGAGTGCTCCATTTCCACGAGCTTCACGCCAGTTCTCATGATCATGTCCCTTGGAGCGTCGAAGATACCAAGCTGCCTCAGCCCGCAAGGGTCGTGGAACGTCACGACTTCCTTGTCGCCACCCTGCTGCAACGGCACGTTTTTGTCCCTCAAGAACTCTGAAATGTGCATGAACGTCAGGTCGAGATCGCCCTTGAACGCCCGCCGGTAGTCCAGCTCGAACGTCCTGAGGCACTCGGCGCACGTGAACACTACCACTTTAGCTCCGCTTCCCTTTATGACCTCGATGTTGTGCTTTGCCAGCTCCTCAAAGCTCGCAACGTCGCCCGCCCACAGCAGGTCATGCCCGCAGCAACGCTCCTCGCTGCTCACCGCAGGCACAACGCCGACGGCGTTCAGCAGCTTCACCGCCGCTCTCGCAATCTCGCCTAATTTCAGTTTTCGGTCGCTGTAGACCTTCTCGAAAAATGAAAGACAGCCGCTGAAGTAGTAGACGTCGCCACGCTCCGCCACTTTTATCCCGTCGCCCACCCAGTCGAGCCTGCCGCCACCAACTTCGACCTCCGAAAGCCACCCGCCCTCTGAAAACTTCGGCATCGCCGCAGCCATGCTGAGCGACATTCGTCTCAACCCGAGAATAAAGCCCACAAAATCCACACCGTAGGGGCAGAAGGCGTTGCAGGCGCCACAAAGGTCGCATCGCCAGATTTCAAGCCCCTCCAGAAGCGACTCACCGCCGAAGAGCGCCCGCATCGCAAGGAGCCTCGGCGCAAACTCAGGATTCACAGCGGCAACTGGGCACACGGCAGTGCACTTTCCGCACTCCACACACATGTTTATCTTCGTGCTTCGGACAAGTTCCGTAAGAAAATCAGGAGCGAGTTCCTTGCTTTTTATGCGCACGGGTGTGAGCTTGCAACTCCGGCAACTTAAACACCGCATAGCCTCCTTCACAGCCTCTTCCTCGCCGATACTTGCGTATATGTCTTCAAAGCTCAACTTTTCACCTTTTTTCATCCGCAGTCGCTCCACAGGCTCCACGCCCATCAACCGCATCTCCTTCGCCAATTCTGCTGCAATCTTTGCCTTTATCTCGTCATGTTCTTCAGGTAGTCGCCGCAAGCTCCGCTCTGCCCTCAGATCCACCCCTCGCAAATATCTGTCAATGGACTCGGCTGCCCTATGCCCGTCGGCGATGGCTTCGATGATTGTTGCTGCGCCTCTCACTATATCGCCGGCTGCGAACACGCCGTCCTGCGACGTTGCGAGCGTGAGCGGGTCTACTTTTATCATGCCACCTTCGAACTCGACGCCGCTGCCCTCAAGGAACGAAAGGTCTGCCGCCTGCCCCACTGCGAAGACGACGGCATCCGCCTTTAGCTCCATCGTGACGCTCTCATCAAACTTCGGCGCGAAATTACCACGTTCGTCGAATGCCGAGACGCACCTGACGAATCTCACTTTCTCGACTTTTCCCTCACCTATGATCTCCTTCACGCCCCAGGAGTTGTGTAACTTTACACCCTCGCTCAGCATTTCTTTGACTTCCCACTCGAACGCCGGCATCTCCTCACGGGCTTCAACGCATACGACGTGCACGTCCCGCACGCCAAGCCTCAGCAACACGCGAGCAGCATCAACCGCAGTGTTGCCCCCACCGATAACCACGACGGCGTCTCCGAAGTGCACGCTCTCGCCCAAGCTCACTTTTTCCAAGAGCGAGATCGCTGAGTAAACGCCCTTCAGGTCACGCCCTCTCACATCGAGTAGCCTGCCGCTCTGCAACCCGACGGCAATGAGCACCGCATCGTACGCACGCCTTAAATCTTCAAATCTGACATCCTTACCAACTCTACACCCCGTCCTTATCTCAATATCCAAGCCGTCTAACGCTCGCTCCAAATCCGCATCTAAGACATCACGAGGAAGTATACACCTTGGTATCAGCCTAAGTACCCTCCCTATCTTCGAAGACGCCTCGAACACCGTCACAGAATGCCCCGCAGTTGCTAAATCGATGGCAGCAGTAAGTCCCGCAGGCCCAGCGCCTATGACCGCAACTCGCTTTCCGCTCTTTTTTCTCACTTTACGAGCCTCTCCACGCTCGTGTTTCTGGGTTTTTTCATAATACTCAGCCACGAACCTCTTCAATGCCGCTATCGCCACAGGCTCGTCGAAAAATCCTCTTTTACAATTTTGCTCGCAGGGGTGATGGCAGACACGCCCTAAGACTGCAGGAAATGGAATTCGCTCCTTAATCAGAGAATAAGCCTCTTCGAATTTACGCTTTGCGATTAATGTCACGTAACCACGAGCGTCGCAGCCTGCAGGACATGCAGCGACGCATCTCGGCACTTCCCTATCTATCACAAATGGTACGTCAGGGTGGGAGAACCTCTGAAAAAGGGCGTAAGACTCAAGTCGAAGCTTCAACTCGGGCTTGACTCCTGGCATCGCTTGCTTTTTAAGTTTTCAGTATTGATAAACTTTATACTCCATACCCTTGATCTTTAACTCTCTGTTGCTGCTAAGTCCCCTTGCGAGAGCGAGGGGATACAGGGGGAGGAGGGAGGGAGAGGAATGGAGGTAAGTTTTATATAGTTCTTTACCAGAAACATCATTGCTACCATAAGGTAGCCTAGGGCTGGGACGGCCCGAAGTTATGCCCGTGTGTGACCGATGACAGGATGAGGTCCGACACCGAAAAGGTGGATGAAGCGGGAAGCTCCTTGCAAAGCAAGGAGTAGTTCACCTGTCCAACAACCTTCCGAGGAAAACCGTAAGATCAAGCGTTTCTATCTTTTCAGGCATTTCTCGTCGCAAGCAGTTGAGGTGCGCTACGCACTTCGGGCATGTCGTTACGAGAACCTCTGCGCCGGTCGCCTCTGCCTCTTCAAGCCGCAGCAGCCGCAACGCCTTCGCAAAATCATTACAGTTCATCATACCGCTCACGCCACAGCACTGCGCCCGCTCCCTAGAATGCGGCATCTCCACGAGCTTCACGCCGCTCAGCAGCAGCGCCTCACGAGGAGCTTCATAGATGCCAAGATGCCTACCCAGTGAGCAAGGATCATGATATGTCACTGTTCTGCCGTCGCCTCGAAGCCTAAGAGTTCCACTTTTAAGAGCTTTGCTGAGCACTTCCGAAATGTGCAGAACCTCGACATCAAGCTCATAATACTTCTTAAAAGTATGAAGACACTCTGCACAGCTTACTACAAGCTTTTTCACCCCACTTTCTTTTATTTTCTGCGTGTTGAACGCCTTTAATCTATCAAAGAGCTTCTTGTTCCCCTGATACAAGGCGTCGTGTCCGCAGCACTTCAAGCTCAAAAGCTGCGGCTTTATGCCTGCAGCGTTTAACAGCTTCACACTGGCGTCACCGATTTCGTGAAAGTTGACGTCCACGTCCATGAAAAGGTCGAAAAAGTCGAGGCAGCCAGGAAAATAGCCGTACTCGCCCTCGCCGAAGTCCGAAGTCTCACCGGCGAAGCTTGCCATAACGCCGCTGTCGAGCATTGCCATCAGCTCCGCAAGCGCGGTGAATATGCCTCTATGCGCCAGCACCTCCCGTCTCACGCCGACGTCTTCCCTGAGGCTCAACACGAAGCTCGGAAAGTCAACATTCTGCGGGCAGACTTCGAAACACTCATTGCAAATCAAACAATCCCAGACGCCACAGTGATCCAACTTTTCACCAGGGCTCGCTGTCAGCACGCCGTAAATGATGCTACGTGGTGATAAATTTTTCACCTTTCGCACCGGACACGCTGCAACGCACACCCCACATTGATAGCAAAGTCTTATAAGATCAGCTCTCATGCCTCCACCTTGTAGCTGCGCTAACTCTGCCAGTCCACTCACTCCGATGCATGAGCCTCGCATCTTGTTCGCTAGATTAAGATTTTAAAGTAACGCTTTTTTGTAAGGCGGGTAAGCGGGGAAGAAGCGCGCCGTAAGATAAAAAGCGATGCTCGTACAAAATGGGCTGATGAAGCTGTTTAAGGCGGTGGCTCGTGAGTGCGTAGGCTGTGACTTCTGCAAACTTTTCATAAAATGCGGGTTCTTAGAAACATTGACGGAGCGTGAGAAGAGGGAGTATTGTGTTGGCTGCGGCGCCTGCGTCGCTGCGTGCCCCTACGAGGCTAGACAGTTGATTGAACTTTCTGAGGAGGAGCTGCGGGGCGTCCGTGAGGTGACCGTGAGGATAGACGGCGAAAAGTACAGCTTACCAGAGAGGATAACGGTGCTCAGGGCTTTAGAAGTTGCAGGCTACAAGATCTCGAAATTTCCGGAGTGGGGCGATGAGAGGACGATATTCGCGCCGTGTGGAACCGGCGGCTGTTTTTCGTGCGCCGTGATCATCGACGGAAAGTTGCAGCCGAGCTGCATAACGCCGGTGCGTGACGGCATGGAAATAACAGCAGAACGCTCAGAAATTGAAAAAGAGCTGCCTTTGCGTATTGTTTCAAGCTTCCAAGGGCACGCCGCAGGCGGCGTCGGCACGCCCTATCAGATAAAGCCGAAATCGATTTTGAAGGCGATAGAGGTAGCGTGCTTCGCCCACGGCTGCGTCCTGAGATGCCCGACGTGCCAGAACTGGACCGTCGTTTACTCCTCCGTCGATGAGCCGCTGACGCCGTCGCAGGCTGCGAAGCTCCTCACGTACGAGCGTCGTCGCTATCGAGTCGATCGCCTCGCAATATCCGGCGGCGAGTCCACACTGAACCGCCGCTGGCTCGTCTCATTCCTTAAAGAGCTAAAAAAGCTTAACAAGGATGGGAAAGCAAGGCTGCATGTGGACACGAACGCCGTGATTCTAACCGAGGATTACATAGACGAGCTTTGCGAGGCGGGGATGACCGACATCGGTCCCGACGTTAAGGGGCTGAGTCTGGAGACCTTCATGAGGATCACAGGGATAGAAGATGAGGAGCTTGCGAGGAGGCTTAAGGATACTGAGTGGCGTGCCGTGAAATATCTGCTCGACGAGTATTTCGATAAGATTTTCGTGGGCGTGGGCATTCCCTACAATCCGGCGTTAATATCTCTGGAGGAGGTGTATAAAATGGGGGAGAGGCTCGCGAGCTGGGAGCCGAGCGTCCAAGTCTGCGTGCTGGACTACCGTCCGGAGTTCAGGAGGCGTGACATAAGGAAGCCAAACTACGAGGAGATGCTAAAAGTGAAAAGAATTCTGGAAGAGAGCGGGCTGGAATGCGTGATTTGCCAGACGGAGTTCGGATTCGTGGGTCCCTAAACGCCGTTCGGCAAGCATCCGCTCGAATATCTAAATCTGCCTTGCCTCGATTTGGAGCAATTTAGAAGCATCCCGTAACTTATATATACCAGTCTTTCCAGCTTAAAAGCGGGGATGATGCATATGAAAGTGCGTTCTGCATTAACTCAGCTGGTCGTGCTGACGCTGGTCACGACGGTGGCTGTGAGCATCGTTGCGATTGCAAGTCTGATGCCGCCACCACTACCCACAGCTTTCTCAGGAAGTGTCATCGTCGATAATGCTACCGCACCCACAGGCACGAATGTGACTGCAGAGGTCGTCGGCGCCGTCGGAAACATCACCGGAAACGTCACTACGGTCGCCGATGGCGAGTACGAGCTGGTGATATGCACAGACAATAGCGAAGATGTGGGCAAAACGATAAAATTCAGGGTACGGACGCCTTACATGGAGGAGTGGGAGGAGGCGAGTGAGACCGCAGTTTTCAACTCTTCAGTGAATTATGACTTTGACCTCACTGCAGATCCTGTACCGCCGCCCGTCGAGAATCTGAGTTATGAGCGCCTGAATCTCACCGCCATAAGGGTCACATGGGAGGCGAGCGTCGCTCCAGATGTCGTTAAGTACAGCGTTTATAAGAACGGGACGCTCCTTGGCAATACCACGGAGACGTACTTTGTCATATCAGTGGCGCCGCCGGAGACGTTGCTGATAAACGTAACAGCATGGGATGACGAGTGGCTGAAGCCGCCGCAGGAGAGCGAGCCGAGCAGTATGGAAGTGTATGTTCCTCCCCCGTACATGGTCGAGCTTACCGCAGACGCTTACGAGAAGAGCACATTCACCGAAATAAATGCGACGTTCATGTTGACAGTATCGAACCGCGGTGATGCTAGTGCCACATTCAATCTGACGCTTGAAAACATCGATGGTGCGGCGGTGGCGAGTTTGAACGTCACGAGCGTGACCCTAGACGCCGGCGAGAGCGCGACCGTTCTGCTGAACGTCACCGACGACGCCGCCGGAACATATGACGTGAAAGTCACCGCCACGTGCGTCGAAGACCCAGAAGCGAGCGACGAGATCACGCTGACGACGGACGTGCTTGCGAGACCAAAGATAAACGAAATAATGTACGACCCGGAGGGCTCAGAATACGATTACGAGTGGATTGAACTCTATAACCCAAACGATGTCGCTGTCGACATAACAGGGTGGAACATTGACGGAAGGACAATAAGCGGCGGGAACGTTCCCGCAATGGGATACCTTATACTTGCAGATAACGCAACGGCATTCGGCGAGAGATACGGCGTGGCTTGCAACGTGGTTGAGGTTGCGCTTTCATTGAACAATGCAGGAGATACTGTTGTCCTCAAAGACGCTGCAGGAAACGAAATCGACAACGTCACCTACCCAGACGTTGCGAGCGAGAATTACACGGCGGAGCTTAACGGCGCAGGCGAGTGGCTTGAGAGCCTCGTGGAGGGCGGCACGCCGTGCGAGGTCAACAGCGTCTGCTACCCGACGGTCGAAGTTCTTTATCCGAACGGCGGCGAACGCTTCGTAGCCGGCGAGACCGTCGAGGTGTCAGCCAGAGCTACTGACGACATCGGCGTCGAGGGCGTGACCTTCTTCTGGTCCGTTGACGGCGTGAACTGGACAGAGATAGGCGCCGGGACGCTCGTAGAGGGCGACGCCACAGACGGCATCTGGAACGTCTCTTGGGACACCTCAGACTTGAGCGCCGCAGACACGTACCGCATAAAGGCGAACGCCACGGACGATCGGGGGCTCAGCGCTGAAGATGAATCTGACGGCACTTTTGAGCTTGTGAAGGATGTCTGGGGACCGGTCATAGAGTTCTTGCGACCGACTCCTGAGAACGGCAGCGTCATCAACACAAGTCAGGTGACAGTGAAGGTGCGCGTCACCGACCCGAGCGGCGTCGCCGCCGTGCACCTGAACTGGGACGGCGTGAACCTCACGATGAACAGCACCGAGCCCGGCGTCTGGGCCCGCACCGTGACGTCCATACCCGATGGCACGCACACGTTCTACGTCTGGGCGAGCGACACGCTCGGCAACTGGAACGCCAGCGAGACGAGAATCGTGACCGTCGACACGACGCCGCCGGTCGTGACGTTCATAGACCCGACGCCGGAGGACGGCGAAACCGTGCGAACAAACTACGTCGAGGTGGCGGTGCAGGTGGTGGATGCTCTGAGCGGTGTTTCCACTGTATATCTGAACTGGAATGGCACGCTCATGCAGATGACCCAAGTGGCGGCGGACACGTGGTACCTGAACGTGACGGGTCTCACTGACGGCACGTACACGTACCAAGCGATCGCTCGGGACAACGCCGGCAACGTAAGGACGAGCGAGACGAGAACCGTGACCATTGCGCCTCCAGTGCCACCAAACGTGACCATATGGACGAACAAACAAACATACTACGTATATGACACCATGAATGTTGGACTCAGCATTACAAATCCTGGCCCGTCTTACAGTTGTCT
>Ga0209411_100023_pt1 | contig 22498 bp, 21 predicted proteins | sample Mar14336cmmetaG_FD_185479 | JGI IMG/M metagenome (GOLD analysis project Ga0209411, IMG submission 185479) | Marine hydrothermal vent microbial communities from Guaymas Basin, Gulf of California to study Microbial Dark Matter (Phase II) - Marker... ... | reverse complement strand
AATCTGAAGAGAGGAGCTCATAAAAATTTTATTTAGTTTCTGTGAACGTTGGATTATGGGGAGGGTCAAGCCGGTGTGCCTTTTCCCGTGCTCGGGCTTCAACATTCCAGGACAGGCGGCACGTGTCGCCTCTGCTATCGTTTCCGAGAAGGAGCTTCCTGACATCTGTGAGACGCTGGGCATCGTGGAGCTGACGAGGGCGTTCATAGACGGGAAGGCTGCGGCTTTTGAGAGGAAATTGCGGAAGCAAAAGGTCATCACCGTAGACGGCTGCCCTTTCCAGTGTGCGAAGGAGCTGTTACGGCGGTTCGTCAGGGTCGAGCCTGCGAGGGAGCTTATCGTTAGCTTATCTGAAGATAGACTGGACGAAGCGAGCAAGCTGACGCACACGACCGATGAGGACATAAGACGTATGGTGGATGCCATCAAGAAATGCGTGGAAGAACTGATGCGACTCTGATCGACGCAGGGCGGATTCAGGATGTCAGAGTTGGAGCTTTTACGTTTCTGCGTGGGTGGCGCATCGTTGCTCTATGCAAGCTACGCTGACGTGAAGACCCGTGAAATTTCAGACGTGGTCTGGGCGCTCATGGCAACATGCGGCGTTGCTTTTTTAGCTTTTGATTTTTCCTACGGCATTCTCCAACCGTCCCAAGTGTTGAAGTCGGTGTTGGTCGCTGCCGCCCTTGCGTTTTTGCTTTTACTGCTAAATTTCGGCGGTGCTGACGCAAAGGCGCTCCTCGCCATTTCCGTACTGTTCCCGAGCTTTCCAGCGTTCACAGCAAGCGTGCCCCCCTTGGGAGTTTTCGTGCTGAGCGTGTTGACCAATGCTCTGGTCATATCCCTCTCCACGCCGCTCTCTTTGTTTTTCTACAATGCTTTCAAAGGAAATTTCTCACCGCTGATGTTTCTCGGTTATAAAGTCCGAGTTTCAGAGCTGCAGGCTAAAAAACACATAAAGCTGATGCATGAGCTGCGGAGTTGCAATGGTAGGAGCGAAGGGACAGCGGGCAAATATGAGCTGAGATACGTATGGGGCGGCATTGAGCCATCGGATGAAATTTTAAAGCTCTTAAAGCAGAGCGGGTTGTTGGAGGTCTGGGTGACGCCACAGATGCCATTCCTAGTTTATCTAACCATTGGCTTTTTCATCGCCGCAACCTACGGCGATATAGTTTTCAATCTCTTACGTAGCATTTATTAGGACGCCGGCGAACCTGTGGAGAGGAGGCTGTTGAGCGTGGGCGGGAGCGAGCTTGCAAGCGAGCTGTCTGCGAACGAGCGTAAGGTCTTGACGGCGCTAGGAAAACTCGGCGGTAATGGTTACTTGGGGGATGTCGCTGAGTCAGGAGGGCTGAGTGAAGATGCGGCGACGCAGGCAGCGTTCCTGTTGGCGCAAAAGAAACTCATTGGGGTTAAAGAGGAGAAAGAGACGTTTTACAAGCTTACAGATGAGGGAAGGCAGTACGTGAACGAGGGGTTGCCTGAACGACTGCTCCTGAGACTCTTACTCGATCAGAAGGGCATAAACTTGGAGGGAGTGAGCGCAGCGCTCGGGAAACGAGCAAAGATAGCAATCGGCTGGCTAGTGCGTAAGGGCTGGGGTGTGGTGTCCGATGCCGGAGGCGGCGGCAAGATGCTAATCCCTGTAGTGAAAAGCGAGCCGCCAGAGGGCGATGATGAGCGCGTTTTGAGAACTTTGGGCGAGTTTGGAGCCGCAAGGGACGAAGAGCTCGCGAGACGGCTTGATATATCATCAGACGAGCTCGACGACATTGTGAAAGTGTTAAAGCGACGCAACTTGATCGAAGTTTCGGAGGTGAAACGGCGACGGCTCTTCCTGACAGAAGAAGGTAGGCGGCTTTTGGAGAGCGGTGTTGTGGTTGAGGAAGAAATAACGCGACTGACACCGTCCTTGCTGATGACGGGAGCGTGGCGGGGTAAGAAGTTCCGGAGTTATGACGTGAGCGTGCCCGCAGCTCGTATATACGTGGCGAAAATCCACCCATATCAGCGTATTTTAGAGCGCATCCGCCGCATCTTCGTGGAAATGGGCTTTGTTGAGATAAAAGGCGACACCGTCCAGCCGGCATTTTGGAATTTCGATGCGCTCTTCGTGCCACAGGACCATCCCGCCAGAGAGATGCAGGACACCTTTTACTTGCCGTTTGAGGAAGCAACGCTGGCGAGTCCTGAGCTTATCAGGAAGGTGAAGGAGGTTCACGAGAGCGGTGGTGGGATTTCAACAGGCTGGGGCGGCGTCTGGAGCGAGGAGTTAGCTAGACGTTGCGTGTTGCGAACACATACCACAGCAGTCACCATAAGGTATTTGGCGGAGCATCCAGAGCCGCCGGTTAAGGTTTTCTGCATCGACCGTGTTTATCGTAGGGAGACGCCGGACGCCACGCACATCCCGGAGTTCGACCAGCTCGAAGGAATCGTGCTTGATGAAGGCGTTTCCTTCAAAAATCTCCTCGGCTGCCTCTCAACGTTCTACCGGAAGATGGGCTTTGGGGACGTTAGATTCCGTCCAGGCTACTTCCCGTACACGGAGCCGTCGGTCGAGTCTGAAGTCTATGTGGAAGGACTCGGCTGGGTGGAGCTCGGCGGCGCCGGCATCTTCCGGGAGGAGGTCACGAAGCCGCTCGGCATAAAGCACCCGGTGCTGGCGTGGGGGCTCGGCGTCGGGCGTCTTGCAATGCTCATACTTGGACTTAAAGACATCAGAAAGCTTTACCAGCCTGACATCAAGTGGCTAAGGGAGTTTCCGGCGTCGAAATGCTAAGCCTTTTTTTAGCTCCAAGAATCGACTTTAAAGCGGTGAGAGCATGAGAAGGTCCGAGCTCAAAATTGCCGTAGTTGCTGGCTGCGCTGCTGTTGTCGGCGTTTGCGGCTGACGCTTCCGCCGCCGGCGGCTGCGTGGCTGCGTCTGCGCACGGCGTGCCCGTCGTGGCAGTAAAAGAGCTGCCGTTGCCGCCGTCGATGAAGCCGTTGACGGAGCCGCCGTCGAAGCTGCCGCCAGCGAAAGTGACGCTTTCGGGCAAGGTCGCTGAGCTTTGGAATCGCACGTTCCGGGGGCTTCCGCATCCGTACATGACAGAAGACCTGAACGGGGACAAGGTTCCTGAGGTTGTTTCGGACGTCATGGACGGTGGCGACTGCATCCTCACGATTCTAAGGGGCGACGACGGCTCCGTCGAGTGGCAACAGGTCTTGGCGCACGTGAGCAACGGCTGGATGTACTCGGAGCCCGCCGGCGACCTGAACGGCGACGGGCTTTGCGACCTCGTGGTCTTCATTAACGATTACACCGAGGAGTGGGCGAAGGTCGTCGCCGTCGGCTGCGACATCGAAGGCGTCTTCCGAATACTCTGGCAGCGCGATTTCACCGACGCCGACATCTGGGGCTACGCCGTGCCCAACGTGACGCACAAAGGCACGGCGGACGTGCTCGTGTACGTGCACCCTTATAACCGCACGGCGGGCGGCGTCACACTTCTCAACGGCGAGGACGGCGTCCTGCTCTGGGGCTTCAGCTCCGCCGACGACATCTGGGCGACGCCGGTCGGCGACCTCAACGTTGACGGGCTTAACGACTTCACGCTCACTATCTGGAACTGGACGGCGAACGGCGGGACGGTTTACGGCGTGCGCGGCTACGACGGCGGCAAGCTCTGGGACTTCGATTATGAGGGCTGCGTCGAAATCTTCCCGACGGACGACCACTGCGGGCACGGCTGCGACGACATTCTGGTGAACAACTGGATAAACGAAAGTTGCTCCAAGGTGTCGGTGCGTTGCGGGATCCGTGGGCGTGAGATCTTTCAGGTGACGGAGTGCGACCCCGGCTCTGAGGTTGTATTCATGGGCAGACCTTACGACATCGATGGCGACGGCAAGCGTGAGATCCTCATACTCAGCAGCGAGAAGCATGCGGGCGCTCTCAAGTACTGGTGCTCCGTCGAAGCTTTCGACGACGACCTGAGCTGGATGTGGGAGAACAACTTGCGAAGCTCGCCCACGCCGCTGTATCCGCCGCTGCTCGTCGAGGACGTCACCGGCGACGGCGTTCCCGACGTGCTCCTTGAATTTAACAGCAGCATCGTCACGCTCAACGGAGCGGGCGGGACGGAGGAGTGGCGGCTCGTGACCCCTGCTGACTGGTGGTGGCTGGGCGGCGTCGGCGACTTCGACGGCGACGGTCTCGACGACCTCGTGCTCAACGGCGGCGCCGATGACTCGCCGCTCGTCATTTTCGTCGATGGCGATGCCGGCGTCACGGCGGCGACGCTCGACCTCACGGGCTGGGATTGGGCTCAAGCCACCGTCATCGGCGACTTCGACGGCGACGGCGCCGACGACGTGGCGGTTCAAAAAGAAAACCTCAGCGCTTCAAGTTACGAATGCGAGGGCTACTCGCTGCTGCGTGGCAGCCTCTGGACGGCGGCTTCAAACACGTCGCTGTGGCTCATCCCGGTCCTGAAGCCGTATCATCACGTTTGCGGACCTCACGAGTATGAAATGGAAAGCAACGGCGAGGATCTCAACGGCGACGGCAGCGCCGAAGTCGGGCTCATGGAGCACAGGACGCTGCACGTTTTGACGCACGGCGTCCCGTCGCCGCCACCGCCGAGCGTGCGGGTGCGCATCTGGACCGACAAGCTCACGTACACGACGGGCGACACGATGGACGTCTTCGTGGGCGTGAAGAACCCCGGCGGCGCGGTGAGCGTGCGTGCTTTGATAACGCTGGAGACGCCGGTAGCCGTCAACCTGACGCTCGTGGACAGGACGGTCACGCTGCCGGCGGGCTTGAGCGTCGCCGTACGCCTCTTCAGGTTCAGACTGCCGAGCATCCCCAAGGGGGTTTACACGTGGCGCTTCCAGCTGCGCAACCCCGTCACCGACGCCGTCATCACCGAGGACACAGCATCATGGACCTTTTCTTAACTCTCTTTTCTTTTTTTGCACGCCGAGGCACGCAGATGACGCAGGGAAATACCAGTGGGGCGTCGTGACATGCGTCGCTGCGTTTTAGGTTCCGCCTCTTTCGCCTCGCCGCCGGAAATCCTGCTTTTACAAAAAGTCGCTAAGAAAGCCCTAAGGGATTAGGGGAGATGGGAAATTTATATGTGAACGGAGCTGAGAGTTGGAGCGAGCCGCGCCACATGGTGTGGGCGGGGCTGTGTGCCAAGCCCGACGGGGAGCGCCTTATGCACACTCCCCACCTCCCGCCGGTGGAAGCCCCTGACCTCAGTCGGGGAGGAAGTCAGATCAAACACCACGTATTCGCTGAATAAGGCATCGGGCTTTCTGTCAATTGATATATCCCGTTACCAGCTAAACTGCACACTCCCTTTAGCTTCTACCTGACTCCAAGGGTGGGTTAGAAGCGCGCATGCTCGTGTCATCAGCCGAGCTTCGCGGCGGCGCCTCTCAAATGCTTTCTGAAGCTTTTATGGATTCTTATAATCTCCTTCACTCTGCGAGCGCCCGCTCCTTCAAGCCAGTGCAACTGAGGATACCACTCTTCAGCGACCCGCAACTCACCACTTCTTAACGACGAAACAAGCCTTTCCGTCAACAAATCCGCAAATCCTTGCGGGAACTCTTGCGACTGTGCGGAGATGCGCTGCTCCCATTCTTCCGCAACGCCCTTAACCTCATTCTTCCCACCCTTGGCAAAAGCCTCACAGATGACGTGCAAAAATCTAAGGTCTGTGGAGGCAAGTCCCACGCTCGCAAAAGGCACTGCATACTCGTTCCCATTAAAAACGACCGAAATCGCATGCTTCCGCGCCTCTTCAAGCATTTTTTGGTCGGTAATGCTATCCCCCACCGCTATGCAGTCTTCGAGACGTACACCGCTTTTTTCTGCGGCGGCGAGCATCGCTTCTACCTTCCTGCGTCCGCCAACAACTTGCAGCCCTAAAACATCATAGCCATGCTTGGGCAACTCTTCGAAAAAGAATTCATCGAGCTTTTCTACGATGTGTTTTTCATTGCTCGCTGTCTCATAGAGCTCCAAGATTTCCTTCTCGACACGCCGCACGAGCGTCAGGGCTTCGGCGGGGAGGCGACGCCGCAGCTCGCTCAGGTCGAGCCTCGTGCAGAATACGTTTTCGGGCTCGATGCCGAGTCTTGCCCCGATGTTCAGGGCGTGCTGCTCGTAACTCGTTGAGATTATGAAAACCTGCCAGCCGTCACTTTTAAGCCACGACACAAGCTCCCTCGCGCCGCTTGTCAGCGGCGCTCGCTCCGAAACTTTTCGTATATCTCGCTCGGAAATGCTATGTACGACCAAAAACGGTACGATGAGCGCAAGCGTATCGCCAGCCTCATAACCCTCACGCCCCTCAAGCGAGATAATGTCGTCATACCTGCTCAAGACCTCAAATATCTTGTCGCCGTTCTCTATGCTTGACATCACCTCGTAGGCGTTGTCTTGCGGCGATAAAGGTCCTTCTAAGTCGAAAAATACAACCCTCGTCATTCTCTCACCTCTGCATCCCTAAAGCTTCTTATCCGAAGTTTCTCGTTATATATTCGCTTCAATAACGTCACCACCCATACCTGAGGCGTCTGACCACGAGGAAAATAATATAGGCGGAGACCAAGGCGACAGCTGTACCGACAACGGTTTTCGTTTTATTGCTGCTGACTTTTTTGACGCTCCCGCCACTGGCGTTCCAGTCGTAGAGAAAGACTTCTGCGAAGTAGCTCGCAAGCTCGGCGTTCGTGACGACGACGCCCACTTCTCGATTGTCGAGGGCGCCCTCGTTCCAATTAAACGATGAGATCAAAACGCTGTCGTCAGCGATGATGCCCTTGTTATGGATTTTGCTAAAGCCTAACGCCTTGAGGTCTGCAAGCCTTGCTTCTAGCTTTAAACCCTCAGCAGTTGCCACTTCGTTCAAAAATGCCAAGACATCGTCGTTGTCGTCACCCCGCTCTAAATTATAGTCACGGGAGTCAAAAAGCACTTTCACCTCACAGCCCCGGCGTGCTGCCGCTAGTAATGCTGCAACGTAAGGATTCAGCTCGCTATAAAATTCGTTCTGCACGGAGAACATCTCAACGTAAACTCTACGCCTCGCCGAATTTATCATTTCTAAAATGGGGTCATCGCACAGGATGTTTTCGGGTGCTACAAACGTCCTTACCTCAAAATTTCCGGATATGGTGCGTGCTTCAAATTTATCTTTCTGTTGCTTGCAAGACTCCATACGCGAGCGAGGGGATACAGGGGAGACGGGCGGGTAGTTAAGTTTAAATTTGAAGTTGTATGGTATAACGACGTAACAGCCGTTAAGGCTGGACCGCCCGTAGGCTGTTGAAAGTAGCCCGTGAGCCGTAAGGATAACGAGTAGTGGCTGCGTAAGCCAGCCTGTGGGGATAAGGCAGGCAGCGACCTGCAAACTCCCCACGAAGCCCCTTGCATAAGTGAGGAGTAGTTCACCTCTACCTTCCACACCTTTTTCCACATCATTTTTCCGCAAGGGTGCCACAAGCTTCAGCTTGTGAGGGAATTGCGGAAGCACATATATAATAGGAGCGTATCTATTACAGGGGTCGCGGTCAACCAGCTTCATGTCTTCGGTGTGCAAGCGGCGCTCAGAGGGCGATGAGGGCGGTTCGGTGTGAGCGTTTGGCTGCGGACGCTCACACGAGCCCGACCAAGCCCGAGGAGCGTGAGTGAACGCAGCCAAGTGGGCAGTGAACGCACATTGGGGACTACAAGCCACCGGCTTTAGCAGGTGGTAGTTGACATTTCCTTCGTCTATCCCGACGCTCACAGCATCTCCGCTGAAAGGCTCGTTAAACCTAAAATCTTCGAGGAAAAGCTCTTTGAAATAAGAAGATACGTTTTCGTCACGAATAATGACTCCCCAGCCCCTATTGCCACCAAGGGTCTCTCTTACGGGCATGCTAACGCCCTTCCAGTTTTCAGAAAGCACGAGCACACCGCCGTCTAATACGGCATACTTGGCATGGTTGAACATCTTAGGGCGGCTCCTCGCAAGCCGCACCTCGCCGCCGCTTCCCTTAATGATTCTTGCAATCGTCAGCGTGTCGTCGCTCAGCCCTCCAACAGGCGACCCCTCCAAGAGGACTTTAACGGTAACGTTACGCTCTATTGCCCTCACTAGAAGTTCTGCCAGTGGGAAACTTTCAAACTCGTACACGTTAAGAAAAACTACGTTTGAGCAGTTCTCTATTTCACTTGACACCACCTCAAAGCTGCAATCGGGCGAAACGAACGCTGTTACGCAGCCGAAAAAGGAAAAAGTCTTTACGTTGAAAGCAGTTCTATCCCGATGTTCGAAAGCTACAGGAAACCAGTCCTTCCAAGAGTCGGAATCCTTCCAGCCCTCGTTCCCAGACTTGCGGCGCAGAACAATACCTTCTTGCGTTCTCAGCGGCTCTCCGCTCCAGCCGCGGATGTCGCTCGGAACGGTGCCGTATGCGACAGTGTCTATCAATCGCCCCTTATCGTCGAGCAACGAAATTGCGTCGCCATCATTGTTGAGCGTGACGGCACCCAAGGATGTTTTTAATGCCGTTACGTCGAGAGTGGAAACGTTCTTCACTAGATAGACAGTTTGCGAGGGCTGCAGCGCAATTTCAGGCAGTTTGACGGTGGAATGGAGGTCGCACAGCTGCCAACCCTCGAGCCGCACGGCGTAAGGGAGTGGATTCGTGAGCGCAACGTATTCGCATTCGTCACTGCCGTACGGATCAGGGCATATTTCGGTAATGAGGACGTGCAGCGCTGTGCCATGCAACGCTATGCAGACGGACGGGCATAGCATCGAAAGCGCAAAAATGGTGAGAGCCTCAGCCTTAATCCGTATCATCGGACTTGAACCCAGATCGTATATATTCCTCCAGCATGGATATGAGCTTTAAAACATATTTTCCTAGGGTAGTTAGCTTGTATATCAAAAAGCTGCCCCTTCGTTCCGAGGTTACCAATCCGGCGTCCTTCAGCGTCTTTAAGTGGTAAGAGAGGGCAGGATACTTGCATTTTGTGGTCTCCACGAACACGCAGACGCATAGCTCCTCTAAGAGCAAAGATTTAAGTATACGCAACCGTGTAGGGTCGGAAACCGCTTTCAAAATTGATAGCACTTCAGAGAAATCCGCGCTCATCAACTCTCTTACCTTGGCTAAAATCTCCTCAGATATCTCATAGACTTCACTCCTTATGCTCTGACTCATCTGCATATGTCCTCACTCCCTACTTATATACCTGAGGCTTAGATTATTGCATGGAAGTGCGGACGCCGATGATTGTTGTGAATATGAAGGCTTATGAGGAAGTGAATGGCGAGGGCGGTTTGAGGATAGCGAAGACATGTGAAGAGGTCGCCAAGGAGCTGACAGAGAAGAAGGAGCTAAGCATAGTAGTGTGCCCACCACAGGTTTCTTTGGCATGGATAGCAGCACAGGTCGAAATTCCGTGCTTCGCTCAACATGTGGACGCCGTGGAGCCGGGGAGCCATACCGGGGCTGTAACCCTCGAGTCCATAAAGGCGGCGGGCGCCGTAGGGACGCTCGTGAACCACTCCGAGCGGCGGCTGAGGATCGCCGACATCGACTTCATAGTGCAAAGAGCAAGGAAGCTACAGCTCTTTACGGTAGTTTGTACGAACAACGTGGCGGTAAGCCGGGCGGTTGCTGCACTTAAGCCTTACGCGGTTGCAGTGGAGCCACCCGAATTGATAGGAACGGGGCGCTCCGTCTCAAAGGTAGATCCTGCGGTCGTTGAGGACACTGTAAAGGCGGTTAAGAAAGTTTGTGAAGACTGCGTCGTTCTATGCGGCGCCGGAATAACAGACGGGGATGACGTGCGAGCGGCTATTGAACTTGGCGCTGATGGCGTTTTGCTTGCTTCCGGCGTCGTTAAGGCAAAGGACGTGCGAGCAAAGGTCTTAGATTTAACTTCTGGGCTGTAAGGGCGAAGATCTACGAAAATTTAACCCAGCATTTATTTTATATGGGAATGTTAATGTCGCTAGCATAGTCGCAACTCATGAGCATAATGACATCCATATAAGTATGGTGAGGTTATCAGCATCTGTGAAAACAAACAGTAAAAAAAGTAAGGAGGGAAATGGGTTTTGCTTTTGTGATCTACTCCCTGATGATTCTTTGCGCAGCTTTTTGAATGTCTTCCTTCTTCACGGTTTTTCTACCGGCGTGTTTTGCGAGGTCAACCGCTTCCTTTGATATCTTTGCCCCTACTTCCTCAAGGCACCTTACAAGCTCGACACTTGCTTCTTCACTTACCCGCTCCGCACCCGCTTTCCTTATTATCCGGGTTATGGGTGCAATCGGTAGTTCGGGCATCTATATCACCCGCAACCAGATAATCATCGGTAATATATAAAATTTTTGGTCACTCGCCCCTACAGCTCAGCTGAACCACCGGTCGAGAGTCATCTGCCCTGATTCTTCAAAAACTTTCTCATCATACCCAAAATATTTCAGAATCCTGTGCGCCGCAGGTATAACCTGGTGTTTCACGTAGTAGTCGCAGTCTATATGATGCGTCATGCCATCCGATAATATTTCATTCCCTCGTGCTTCATCTATCAAGTCTGCGGGGAATGCCCGCTCGCTCATCTTTTCGGCGCCTTTAAGTATGATGTAGGGCACCTTGGAGCCAACCTCGTACACTATGTTCTTCGCTTTCGCCTTTTCAGCCGCCAGCACGTGCGGCTGCTTTGCGTCGTAGCCCGACGCTTTCTTCGTGAGCGTCTTGTAGATTATGAGTTTCCCCACCGGAATCTCCCCTCTTTTAAGCTTCTTTATGACGTTCCTGACGTACTCCACCGCCTTTTCCGGACTCTTATCACGCAAAATCGCATTTATGACCGCCGCTTGCACCTCTCTGGCTAGCTCGCACCAGTCGCCCCGCCGCACCTCTAAACCTCGAACTACGATCTCGCCGTCCGCCGTAAGGGCTGCGTATCGCTTTTTCTTCTCGGTGAAGAAAATCGTCTTGAAGAAATCCTCGACTTCAAGCTCCAGTGGCAACTTCTCTGAAATTTTGGCTGCAAGCTCCTCCGCTCGCTTCAACACATCGCCACCGTCAGGCAGCTTCACGAAGATGGAGTCGGTGTCGCCGTAAATGACCTTAAAGCCCATCTCTTCAGCCATTTTAATAGCTTCTCTTATGAAGTGGCGACCCCACGCCGTCGTAGCCTCCGCACATTCCCTCTTGTACCAGCGGGCGGCGCCCCAGCCCGTGTAGCCGTAAAAGCTGTTCGTCAGGATTTTGATGCACTGCTGCTGGATGTCGAGGAGGCGGTAGGCGTCGCTGTCTTTATCGAGCTTCTTCATCTCCTCTTTCAGCTTCGCTCGCCGCTGCACGAGCTCCACGAGTATCTTCTTGAAGAAGCCGTCCGGCTGCTTCCTGAAGGCGTGTCCGACCTCCGGCGCTATATTCACCTCCTCCTCAGGCACGCTTAAGCCTTCTTTCACGTTCCCGACGTAGGTGTCGGGGGAGATGTTGAAGGAGATCATTATGGTGGGGTACATGGCGGAGAAGTCGAGGCAGACGACGTTCTCGTGCAGTCCCTCGACCGGACTCAGCACGAAGCCGCCCTCGTAGGTCTCGGCGACGCCGCTCTTCGGCGGCACGAGCTCGCCGATTTTGTGCGCTTCGGCGCTGAGGTACGCTTCCACCTGACGCCCCCGCCCCATTCGGGCGGCGATGTCCAGCGGGCACCTCGTCATCTTCGAGAACTCGTACTGCAGCGGCAGCAGGCGTTCAGCGATGCCAAGCGTGCTCTCCACGTCCGCCCTCGCATATTCCAAGAGTTTCTCCTTGTCCCGCAGCCACGCCTCGTAGATCCCCTTTGCGGAAAGCTCAACGCGCTCCTCACGCTGCATAACACCAAGGAACTCTGCAACGTTTTCCAACGTCTTGACCTTCACCTCGCCGAGATCCCGTTGCACGACCCTGTAAAGGTCGACGTTCAAGCGTCCGGCAATGTTGACTTCGGGCGTTGGTGTCTTCTCAATGCGGAGTGAGCTGCCATCAACACCGACATTCAGCCCAATTTTATGAAGCTTCGCCCGCTCCTTTATGTATTGCCAGTCGAAGGCGTCGCTGTTGTAGCCCACGATGATGTCCGGCGAGAAGTCGCGTATGAAGTCTAAGAATTCTTGAATTATACGCTTATCATCTTCATCATCGCTCTTCACAAAGAACTTCGTACCTCTATCTCCATTTGCGGTGAGGTATGCGACGGAAATCACAATTATGGGGTCCCTGCTCGGTGATGGCATCCCATAAGGGTTCGCCATCTCGCAGTCGAACGCTAGGATATCAAGCGGCGGCAGTTCCTTCATTTCTAGGTATTCCACGTCGGTCGCCACGATAGCAGCGTCGGCATAATCAACGCTCGCGGCTTCACCTTCCGCTCTGACGCCGCTGAACGGCTTTAGACCCTTATCTATTAGATAGCGTACGGCAAAGAGCACATCTGCTTCAAGAACTGTGAACCCTCTGTTTTCTATTTCCCTCCTCAGAGCGGGGACATGCTGCGGGTGTTCCGCAAAAACCTTGAAAACCCTCCTTATCTTGCCCAGAAGTTTCCTTTCCTCCACGGTTACATCCTTCACCTTAATCTCCTCTTTTTTGCTCCGCACCCGCACACTCAAAAGCTCCCTTCTTAGCTTCTCCTCATCCTCCAAAGCAACTTCTTTGAACGCGTAGAAATAAGGCTCGAAATTTTTGTCGAAAATAATAATACGCTTTCCGTACTCGTCCTTGCACCAGAGTCTTATTACAGCTCGCCCGTTTTCAGTTATGTAATCTGCGTCAAGCAGGAAACCTCTTAACTCCATCTAAGTTAACCTAATGACGCTGTAGCTTAAATTTGTGACGTGTCACGAGGAACTCGCCACTACGAACTGGAAGCAGCCGAGACCTAGAAGATAAGCAGGCACATAGCTATGCCGAAGCTCGTGAATTGCAACTTAAGCGGCTATTAGGTGAAGATGCTGAAGTCGAATAATTGTTTTTCGTCCTTATATAGTACATCCTTAGCAGCTGCTTCGCTGCCTTCCTCTTTTATCTTAGTTTTGATCTCTTTCAAAGCTACATCCCTCACTTTTATTTCCAAAAGCTTAGAATCCTTCTTGAAGGCGATCTTAGGTGGCCCCTCATGCCATTTTACTCTCAGGTTCGCCCTCCCCAAAGTACAGCCTGTTGAAACCTGTATCCCATCGATAATACATGACGCTGGTGGCTTGCTCTCCGTCTCCACGACGGCACTTAGCTCGTATTTAGCAGCCCCGAGTCTTTCTAACGCAAGAAGCCCTGCCCTCAGACCTAGGACAAGGAAGGGGCCTAGGTGTCCGTGGAACTCTACCGCCCTCTTTACGAGCTTCGTGTACACAGCCCACACCCATCAGAAATTATGGATTAGGAATCTCTCTAAACTTTTTAGGACGTCTCTTACATCCGGCGGCACCACGACCCCGACGACTTCAGGCTTTCCACCAGCAGAGCACCCCCTCTCTCTCATAAGCTTAATGAGAGGCGTTAGATCAATGCCAAGGTGCGTCCGCACGTATATCTGGAGGAAGCCGTCACGTTCCCGCTCGAAACCTCTATTCACGACTACGACAATCTTTTTGGGGTTTGCCGCCGCCAATCGCCTCGTCACTGCCGAAATTATGTGAAAGCGCGTATCCAGCTCGCAAATCATGACGTTATGCCCGCCCGTTGTCACGATTTCATATTTTTGTCGCTTGCACTCCAAAACGCACTTTTCCACCTCCGCTCGTACTTTCTCGGCTCTCCTACACCACTCCTCAACTCTCAATACATCCTGGGGCTTTTCAGCCTCCAAAAGTTTTAGAGCTGCCTTTTCTACGCACTCAACGCAGCCCACGCGATAATTCGAGTCGATAAGTTCCACAACGTGCAGAAATTCCTCGAAGCTCATATTTACGCTGTCTAAAAACTTATTGACATCACGGTAAGCTTCTGTCTTTTTTATCCTGTCCTCAAGGTCGCCAACCGCTCCGAGAATTTTTAAGAATTCACACTGCGGTGAACTCATGTGGAAATGTTCTGCCAGCAGCCATGATACTGATGGACATGGATTTCCGCTCTTAATTACCGGATTTACATGTCTTATGCCCGCTTCTCGGATTTCTTCTTGGAAGTGATGGTCGAAAATCCACAGCTCCTCGGCACCGACGAACTTCTTCAGACGTAAAACTTCCTCCCTAGGGAAGCATATATCCGCAAGAATCACTAGATCGTAATTGTTTCCTCGTATGCGTAAGCCTTCAAGCGAGTAAATGCCGATTTTCGGTGTTACGTTTATTATCTTCGCAGGTGGCCCGCCAAAAACGCCACGTCGGAGCAGAAGATGGAGGAGAGCCGCGGAACTTATACCATCAGTATCCCAGTGGTGAACTATCAAGCAACGCATAGGTCGTCTAAAATTTAGTCTTTAAGAAACTTTTTAAACACGTGAGGCATCCAAGGGAGGTATGGAGAAGCTGAGCAAGTTCCATGTACTTGTAGCCCTGACATGCGCATACGCAGCGTTCTTATTTTATTTGTCGTCACTGCCATCGCCACCACAGCCTTTAGACTGGCAGTTTTTGTATAAGTTTGCAGCTCTGCTCGAAGATTGGGGCGTTAGCTTCCTTGTATATCCTTTTTACGTGGCATATAAGCATCCTGACAAGTTTGCGCACGCCATCCTGTATATGAGCTTCGGTCTGTTGTTGCATTTCACCTTAAGGGCAAGAAATAGCGTTCCCCGTGCGGCAGCGCTCTCAATACTCATCGGCGCGTTTTACGGAGCTACTGACTAGTTCCACCAGAGTTTCGTGCCCTATCGCTCCCCAGACATTATGGATCTACTTGCTGACATTGTGGGTTTGCTGCTGGCACAACTACTCATTTTTACTTACCTTAGCATCAAAAGGATGCGTGGGTGATCCCAATGCTCTCTGAGATCCTGAGGATCCTGCGCATCGTTTTCGGACTCATATTCCTGCTATTCGTACCAGGCTATGCTTTAACGCTAGCACTCTTCCAAGAAGGGGAGAAATAAGCTTTGTGGAACGCATAGGCTTTTGCAGGCGTGCTGAGCATCGTTGCAGATATCCTCACAACACTCTTTATAGATTTGGTCTTAGGCATTCCGACGACCGCTATTAACATAGTCATCGCCCTCCTCTGCCTGACGGCGTTAGCGTTGCTCATCTGGCGGTTAGAGCTGCTCTTTATGAGATCATTTGAACGACGGAAGTTTTCAAAAGGGTCTTAAAAAGTCCAAAGAAGCAACCGTCAATAAATTTTTATAGCAAAGCCCCTTAACGTGTGAAGGGATGCAAAAGGCGGGGCAAGAAGTAAAATTAAGCGAGTTCATTTCAATGCTCACTGCTCGTGCTCCTTTGAAAGGCTCTCAAGTCGAGAACGTCAAGAGAATAAAAGAGATTGCCGAAAAGTTTCACAGGGATGCGGAGACTTACGAGTGCGTGAAGCGTGTTCTTAGGAGCGGGGTCGCCGAGGACGTTCTGGTTTTGGAAACAGGACACCAACCGAACTTCATGCCGTATGCAGGCGTTTGGCGTAAAGCTTTCTTGTTAGATCTCATTGCTAAGAAGGTCGCTGGAGGCGGCAGGGCGTGCGTCGCAATCTTCGGCTTTGCAGACTACAACTTATGCACCGCAAAGTGGATATACCAGAATAGGCTACCCTCGGCGACAAAGGACGGATTCAAGACCATAGGATTCAAAATTTCGGGTAAAGACCGCTGGAAGAGGTTTGACTGCATAGCAAAGCCTTCAGAGGAGGAATGGGCAAGCGAGCTCGAAAAGATTGCCGCACTTTACAGGAAGAGTTGCGATGACGAGGGTATAAAAAATCTTGAAGCAATTAAAGAGCTGCTCTGGCGTTGCTACGAATCCGCCAAAAACCTCTCGGATGTCAACGCCTTTTTCTTTTCAAAGGTTTGTAACGAGCTTTGGGGGTTGGAAGTGCTGTTTTTCAGATATTCTGACGTGCAGCGTGCTGGGATATTCGCGGACGAGTGGGAGAAAATACTCTTACAACTCTCAAAGTTTAATGAGGTACGCAACGAAATAGTGCGTGAAAAAAAACTGGAAGACGTGGGATACTGCGGTGAAAACTCCGTGCCTTTCTGGTATCACTGTAGTTGCGGGGGGAAAGTTCCCCTCCTCATGGACAGCCCCCCTCTCGCCTGTGGTAAGTGCCCAGTGTGCGGCGAGAGTTATGAGTTGAACCTTGAAAGCCTAAAGGAGCTTTTTGGGGACATGAGCCCGAATGCAATTACGAGGAATCTTGTATTTTCGGAGGGGCTGGGTGTCGCACTCTTCGTTTCGGGCGCAGGTGGCGGCTTGAGATACGGACTCGTCTCCGATGGGATTTCAAAGGAGTTGGGTTTCAACGTGCCAGCCACACTTGTGTGGCGTGGCAGGGATTATTACTTAGGAGCTGCGCACAGAGCTGCGCTGAACGAGTTGGCGAGAGCCTTCGAGCTAAGCCTTGATGATTTTTTAGACGAAGCATCACTCGTTTTAAAGGCTGCACACAAAAGGGAAACGCTCGCAAACGAGATAAAAAGCTTAGAGAGGAGACTGCACGCTGAAGGCGGCAAAAGTGACGTTATGAAGAGGCTTAAGAAGTGTAGAGGGCAATACATAAGCACAGACACGCAGATTAGGGTTGCTGGCAGGGTTTTCTCGCTCACACCCTCAATTCTCGACATTTTCGTATCAGTAGGGGCTGAAAACGTGCCGAAATACTGGGAGGCAGCCCTCTCTAACGCAAATGTGACCAAAAACGAGTTTTACAGCATCGAGAAGGACGTTGTTTACGGGGGGAGGAAGTATTGTCCATTTACAGAGGCGTGCAGCGCCTTTACGAGCGGAACGTCGAAATAGACCCCCTAGGCATCCTCAAGCCCGAACATGCAAAGGAATAAATAGGGTGGTATCAACTTTTGCATGTGTTCGAAAGGATTTTGATTTTGAGCCCGCACACCGACGACGGCGAGCTGGGATGCGGCGGCAGTATTGCAAAGTTCATAGAGGGGGGCAGTGAGGTTTTCTACGTTGCGCTTTCGAGCTGTGAGAAGTCCGTCCCTGAAGGGTTCCCAAAAGACATTCTGAAAAGAGAGGTCAGGAAAGCTACGAAGGTATTGGGCATAAAAAGGGAAAATTTGCTGCTCTTCGAGTACGAGGTTAGGGAGTTTCCGAGATTTAGGCAGGAGATATTGGACACGTTGATAGAGATAAAAGAAGCTGTGATGCTGGATGTCGTTTTCACGCCGTCGTCATATGACACGCACCAAGACCACAGAGTAACAAGAGACGAGACACTAAGAGCATTCAAGAAATGCACAGTCTTGGGCTACGAGCAACCGTGGAACAACATCACGTTCGACACCACCGCTTTCGTGCGGCTTGAAGAAAGACATATTGAAAAGAAGATAAAGGCCTTGAGCTGCTACGAATCCCAAAAGGGGAGACCTTACTTCGACGACAGCTTCATAAAGAGCCTTGCGAGGACGAGAGGCGTGCAGATAGATGCCGAATACGCAGAAGCTTTTGAGGTCATGAGATGGATAATTCCATTAGCCACCTCCTTCCGATGCTTGAGTTGACAGCGACTCTACCACCGGCAAATTTAAATGCAGAACATAAGAATCGATAAAGGATGGCAGAAAAGCGTTTCCGGCTCGATTCTCTGCTGACGTACACGAAAAAGGCGGCAGACGAACGCATGCTCGGTGAAGCGGCGAGAGAGAGCTGTATGATTGCAGCAAAGGTGATTTGCGACACTGTGAGGACGACGCTCGGACCCCGTGGGATGAACAAGATTTTGGCAGAGGACGCTCGCCCCCTCCTGATCTCGAAGGACGGCTATTCTGTAATCACAGGACTCATCGCAGAGCACCCTGCCGCTAGACTCATCATCGAATTAGCTAAGGCGCACGGCAATGTTCACGGCGACGGGGTGACCTCGACGCTGATAATCACAGGCGAATTAATTGAAAAAGCCGATTCTCTCCTGCGTATGGGCTTGCACCCGGTTTTAATCTTCGATGGCTTTAAAAAAGCGATGGAAGTATGCTTAGAACTGATGGAAGACCTTTCAGTTTCCGAAGATTTCTTCTCGCCCGAGGAGATGCGATATAATGTCGTGAGGACCTCTTTGAAAGAGCATGCCAATGACAAACTTTGTCATGATGTAGTCGAGGCCGTAAAGTGCGTCAAGGAGGCAAAAAAGAACATAGATGAGTATATAGCGATAAAAGAGGTGGAAGGAGACAGATTTGAGGACACAAAACTCATCGACGGCTCCGTGTTGTTCAGCATGCTGCCGCCAGGTGCTCCTCAGAAGATTGAGGATGCAAAGATTGCAATAATCAAAGACCCCCTCACCACGGAGCGCGCAGAGCTCATCACGCATATGGTGCTGGACCCAAGCCGCATGGCCGAATTCCTAGAGGAGGAAGAGAAGATTCTAGGAAGGATGGTCGGCAAGATCGTGGAAGTGGGCGCCAACGTTGTCATCTGCATGAAAGCAATAGACGGCAGGGTGACGGGGCTGCTTGCAAAGCACGGCATCATGCCTATAAAGGGCGTGGACCGACATGGGGAGCTGAATCACTTGTCCCTAGCAACCGGCGCGAACATCGTGAAAAGCGTCTGGGACTTGAAGAAAGAAGATTTGGGCGCTGCGAAGCTCGTAGAATACAAGAAGATTTCGGAAGAAGACATAATATTCTTCGAGGGTTGTAAGGAGGCAAAAGCCTGCACGTTCTTCGTACGCGGCGGCACCAAGGAGATAGCGGCGGAGCATAGTCGCCTCATCTACGAGGCAACACACGCCGTCGCCAGCGTTTTCGACGAGCCATTCGTAGTCGCCGGCGGCGGCGCCATCGAGATCGAACTTGCCTTACGTCTCCGTAAGGAGGCGCAGAGGGAAATGACGAAGAAGCAACTCCCAATGCTTGCGTTCGCGGAGGCGCTTGAGGCGATTCCAAGGACGCTTGCCGAGAACTGCGGGCTTGATGCCCTCGATGCCGTCGCAAAACTCAAAGCCATGCATCAGGACGATCCACACATCGGCATCTGCCTCAAGAACGGCGAGGTACTTTTTACAAACACCCTCAAGGAAGGAATCATCGAGCCGCTGAGCATAAAACGGCAGACGCTCATTGGCGCCGTCGAAGCTGTTGAGCTCATCCTGCTGACGGACGGCATCCTCAGGGATCGAGAGCGCATGAAGAAAGTAAAGGAGGAAGAGCGCCGGAAGAGGCTGGGGCTGGAGGGGGAGGCGGAAGTAAGAGAGGAAGATATCTTCACGAAAGAAAACCTGACTAGGAAGTTCACTTACAGCTGAAATTATCGCATCGATAATACCGTACTTACCGTTACTGATTACCCCGAGATGTGAATGCCCAGCCTACTTTAAAGATCTTTTTTTGACCTCCGGGAGCTTTCCGAGGATGATGTTCGCTAAGATGTTCCTTTGGATTTCCGAAGTACCTTCAACCATGGTGCCTGCTCTTCCGTCGCGGAAGAAACGTTCGACATCGTATTCGACGGCGTAACCATGCCCGCCGAGTATCTGCATTGCCTCTAAGCACACCTCAACGGCGACCTCACCGGCAACAAGCTTTGCCATTGATGTCCATTTCGTAGGCGTAAAGCCTGCATCTATCATACTCGCTGCCTTGTACACGAGGAGGCGGGCGGTCTCGATCTTCACGAGCATGTTCGCAAGCTTGTGCTGTATCGCTTGGAATTCACAGATCTTTCTGCCGAAGGCTTCTCGCTGCTTTGAGTATTCAAGAGCTCTATCGAAAGCGCCTTGGGCAATGCCGACGTGGACAGCGGCGGTATGTGTCCTTGTCTCGTTAAATGTTTCCATGAGATGGTAAAAGCCTCTATTTTCCTCGCCAACTAGATTCTTCGCCGGGACGCGCACGTCTCGCAACACGACATCGCAAGAATCTTGACAATGCCGCCCCATTTTTTCGATCGGCGTTGCCTCGAAGCCCTCCGTTGAAGTCTCGACGATGAAGGCGCTGATACCCCGGTGCCCTGCCTCAGGCACGGTCTTCGCAAACACGACACCCCAGTCCGCAATTTTTGCATTCGTGATGAACATTTTACTGCCGCTGATCACATACTCGTCGCCTTCCTTTCTGGCAACGGTCTTCATAGCGGCGACATCGCTCCCTGCATCAGGCTCGGTCACGCCAAGGAAACTGATGCTCTCGCCCTTTGGGATTCGGGGTAAGTACTTCTCCTTCTGCTCTTCCGTTCCGAAACGGTAGACCATCGGACAGCCGATCGCAGTCAATGATATTGCGTAGCCTATGCCGCTGTCCGCTCTTGCGAACTCTTCAGCTATGATTGCATTTTCGAGCATGCCGAGCCCTGCACCGCCGTACTCTTCAGGTATCCATACTGCAATATATCCTAGCTTCGCTGCTTTCCTCAAAATCTCGAACGGGAACTCGCCAGACTTGTCGAACTCCCGTCCCCGCGGCTTTATCTCCTTCTCAGCAAACTCTCGGACTGCTTCCTTTATCGTTTTCTGCTCTTCATCGAGCTCGAACTTCATCCTTTTCCCACCAAGACTTTTTCGTCGCTGATTCTATAAGCGCCTTGCAGTTCGGCATGCAGCTTAACCGCGAGTCGACACTTAAGTTAAGTTGTCAGGGCCAACGCCCAGCCCGCCTCCATTTTAACCTGATTCCTGCCTTCTCTAGCCTTAGCAGCGTCGTTTCGTAAGGATCAACCACTTCTTCCTCAAGCATTTTCAAAAGACGCGGCTCTATGCTCTTAAGCCTCCTTAAGAGATTCGCCCGCTCCTCAGCGCTCATTATCCTCGGATCACTCATCACAGCGACGTGGAAGCTGAGCCCGTGCTTTATTAAATTCCTTATCGCCTCGAACGGGAGTTCAAATGCTGACTCCACGGCGCCCGTTTTCTTTGAAAACTCCTCAGGTGTCCCTGCTTTCAGTGAAACTCGAACATGCACCTTTTTGAACCTTGAAAGTTCTGCAACGTAATCCTCATCGGCGAGCAGAATGCCGTTAGTCTCGAGGATGAAAACATCATAAGGCGAGCGTTCTACGAGTTCGAGCAGCTCCAAGAGGTGTTGCCGGCAAAGTGTGGGCTCCGCACCCGAAATTCTCAGCTTGCGAACTCTTCGCCGCCGAGCCGCCTTGTCAAGCCTCATAAAAGCCTCCTCTGGTGAGTAGAACTTCCCAAATCTTTCAGGAAACTCCCTGCTCAGGCCAACCCAGCAGAAAACGCAACGCAAGCAGCAGCCTACCGCATAGCCCGTCGCAATCCCGCCATAAACACCAACTACGTAAAAGTCTGTGTATTTCCTCTTATTGCCACGGCATACGATCCTTTCAGTGCGGCGCGCAAGTTCCACCGGGTCGAACTTTGCAGAGGTGGGTGTTAAGAAGCGTGGGTACATTACTTCTCCTTGCATCTTCTTGACTTTTCTCACACTCATGCCGCAAGGGAGCCCCGCTTCAGCGGGGAGGAATTGCGGCTTTATTAGCTCTTTTGGCAATATTTCTCGCCGCGTTCAGGTCTCCATCTAATTTGAGTCCGCACTTCAGGCGTCCTATCTTGCGTGCATCTCATACTCTTCGTCGAAAGTGTTGAATATACCTTCGCCCGACGCATCGGCGGTGATGCCCTGAGGCACGCCCTCAGGCGGATGGCTCCCTGACCGACCCGTATGCGGTCTGCCGCAACCGAAGCTCCCGTGTCGGAAGCCTCCCCGCTTCAGCGGGGAGAGGAGGTCAGGACAGCTCAGGTGCACGAAAACATCAAAGTCCCTCTAAAAGCTCCAGCTCTTTGATTTTCTGGAAAATCTCCCTGTTCACCACGTCTTGCGGGCGGTTCCCGTCGATTATGATGACGTTCTCCTCCTCTTCCGCCAGCCTCCGGTAATTCTCCCTGACCCTTTCCAAGGTCTCCATGTCTTCATAAAGCTCGGTATGAAAACGCTCTTTCTGAAGGCGCCGCATACAGACCGCCGGCGGTACGTCTATCACGAAAGTAACATCAGGCGTCAATGCCCCCTCGTTTATCTTACGCAGCCAGTCTAGATCCACTTCTATGGACTGATATGCGTAAGAAGAAAGTTTATACCTGTCAGAAATGACCACGACGCCACTGTTTATCAGCCTCTTTATGGTTTCAGTGTGCTGCGTCCTGTCCGCAGCAAATAAAAGAGCTAACGTCCTTGCACTTACTTTCAACTCGCCCTTGAGCGCACTTCTTATCAGCCCGCCGAGCACACCATCCGTGGGCTCCTTCGTCAAATATACCTCGTAACCCCTCTCTTTAAGCCATCTGTGCAGGTCGAAAGCGTGCGTCGTCAACCCTGAGCCATCTAAACCTTCAAATACGATGAACGGCTTCCGGTCTTTGTTGTTCATTGCC
>Ga0209411_100022_pt1 | contig 23230 bp, 21 predicted proteins | sample Mar14336cmmetaG_FD_185479 | JGI IMG/M metagenome (GOLD analysis project Ga0209411, IMG submission 185479) | Marine hydrothermal vent microbial communities from Guaymas Basin, Gulf of California to study Microbial Dark Matter (Phase II) - Marker... ... | reverse complement strand
TGCGTGGCTGCCGGACGTGCACGCCGAGGCGCCGACACCTGTGAGTGCGCTCTTCTCAGGTGCGGCAATACACATGGGCATCTACGCCCTTTTCAGGTCATTGCTTGCAGTCATGCCGGCGCTCGATGGCTTTGGCGGTCTTTTGGCGGCGCTCGGCTTGATAACAATGATTGTCGGGCTTGCGATGGCGATTGCGCAGCGGGACTTGAAGCGGATGCTCGCATATTCAAGTATAGACGAGATCGGCTACATGCTGCTGGCGTTCGGCATGGGCACGTCGCTCGGGATGAGCGGTGCTATCTTCCACATCTTCAACCACGCCCTTGCGAAAGCGTTGCTGTTCCTTTGCGCTGGCGTCGTGCTCTACCACGCCGGTCGCAACATTTACGAGCTGGGCGGATTAGCTTCGAAGATGCCGACCGTCGCCGTTGGTTTCCTTGTAGGGCTGCTTGCGATTTCAGGAGTGCCGCCGCTCAACGGCTTCTGGAGCAAGCTCATGATTTACAAGGCGACGTTCGACGCCGGCTTCTGGTATTACACCATAATTGCGATGGTTGCAAGCGTGATGACGCTCGCTTATTACTTAAGAGCTTTTCACCGGATTTTCATGGCGGAGCCTGAGGCATGGCGCAAGGTTTCGGAGCTTCCGACGGCTAAGCTCGAAGAGGTTGTCGCAGCCCCGATAACAACGCACGCCGCAGGCGTCACGACGGCGGCGGCAGCCGCAGCGACGAATCCGGGAAGGACGCCGGTTTCCATGTTAATTCCGATAGTGGTACTGATGGCGGCGTGCCTCCTCGTAGGTTTTTTCCCTGAGGTGTTGCTGAAGATTGTGGAAAGTTGTGTTATGGGGGTGATGCCGTGATGCTTCCGCACGCACCAGCGTTGGCGATTGCCGTTCCATTCGTCTTTGCAGCGCTCTCTCCGCTGCTCATCAAGCCGTTGAAAGCGAGAGGGTGGTTTGCAACCTTAGGCGCAATCATATCGTTCGTGTTCGTAGTTTCGATGCTCCCGGACGTGCTCGGCGGCAAGACCATAATTTACGAGGCGGCGTGGATTCCGAGCTTGGACGTGCATCTCGCATTATACGTGGATGCGTTGAGCTTGCTCTTCGCCCTGATAGCCACGGGTTTCGGCATGTTCGCGATGCTCTATTCCGTGGATGACATGGCGCATGAAGGTAAAGGGCTTGCTCGTTTCTATGTTTGGATGACTTTGTTCTTGGGCTCGATGGTCGGACTCGTGCTCGCCGGCGACCTTCTCCTACTGTTCGTCTTCTGGGAGATGACTTCGCTGACGTCCTACGGACTTATTAGTTTCTACAGTGGGGTCGAGGATGTTAGAGGCGGCACGAAAGCCTTTGTGATAACGCACGTCGGCGGCATCTTCCTGCTCCTCGGCATCTTCATCGTTTATCTCAAAACTGGAAGCTTCCTTTTCACCGATGTGGCGGCGGCTGGGCTGCCAGCAAAAGATTTCTGGCTGTCCGTCGCCATCGCTTCGTTTATCATCGGCGCAATGGCAAAATCCGTGCAGTTCCCGATGCACAACTGGCTGCCGGACGCCACCGTTGCGCCGTCGCCGGTCACAGCTTACCTGCACGCGGCGGCGATGGTCAAAGCCGGCGTTTACCTAATTGCGAGGATGTATACGTTGTTCCCTGAAAGTTTCGGCGCCCTTGCGTCGTGGCATGCCGTTGTCGTTCTGATAGGTGTGGCAACGATGCTCGTTGCGTCGTTCAACATGATTGTGCAGCGGAACTTCAAGCGGCTCATCGCTTACTGCACGATAACGCAAATCGGCTACATGGTAATGGCGCTCGGCTTGGGCACGACGCTCGGCGTCGCCGCCGGGCTCTTGCACTGTTTAAACCACGCAATCTTCAAAGGATGCTTGTTCCTGTGCGCCGGCGCCTTGATCTACGTAACTGGATCGAAATATCTCGACGACTACGGCGGGCTTGCGAGGAACATGCCGATCACGGCGGCGGCGACGATAATCTCGGCGATGGCGGTGGCGGGCGTCCCACCGCTCAGCGGCTTCGCCAGCAAGTGGTTGATATTCAACGCGTGTTTAGAGGCGGGCTACGCATGGGCGGCGGTCATCGCAATGTTCGTAAGTGCGCTCACGCTCGCAGCCTTCGTCATGGCGATACACTCCGCATTCTTCGGGCGGCGCCCTGAAAGGCTTAAGGACATCAAGGAGGTGCCGGCGACGATGAGCGGCACGCTCCTGATACTCTCAGCGATAACGGTGCTCTTCGGCGTGGCGCCACAACTTCCGATGAAGTATTTGATATTGCCAGCAGCCACCACGCTGACGGGCGCCGCCGCCCCCGTCGAGTATTACGGGCTCATCACGGACATCGGCGTCTGGGGCGCAAGCGTCGCAACCGCCCTCATACTCGTAGGGTTAGTCATCGGCGTTCTCATATACTTATGGGGCATTAGGGCATCTCCGAAGGCACCGACACCGCAGAAGCTTAAGGTCTTCGTTGGCGGCGAAGAGCTCAGCATCGAAGAGACACAGTTCTCAGCCCTAAACTTTTACTCGGGTATAAAGACGCACCTGAAGGGCTTTTATGACTTTGCGTTCCGCGGCGGCATGGACATCATAAACTTTGGGGCGGCAAGGATCGTCCAGAGAGCTTGTAATGGTTTCAGGAGAACTCACACAGGTTCGGTACATATGTATCTGCTGTGGTTCGTAGCATTTGCCATAATATTGTTCGCGACAGCTTTCATCATGGGGTGATGGCATGAAGGAGCCGCTGAGCGATGAGGAGCGGGAAAGAGAGGAGATGAGGATAATAGGGCGGTTAAAGGATGCTCTCGGTGAGGATTTCATAAGGTATGAGTTTCGGCGTTATCTACGGAAGAGAACGGCGTTTGTGACGATAAAGAAAGAGGGGATGCGGCGAGCAGCCGAGATTCTGCTTGAGGAGGGGGCGAGGTTAATGACGGCGTCGGGAGTGGACCTCGGCGCCAAGCGTCCCGAACTTGAAGTCATCTATCATTTCGTCATTGATGACAAAGGGATTATCCTGAACATAAGGGAGATCGTTCCGAAGGAGAAGCCTATAGTGGACTCTATAACCCCTCTAATTCCGGGTGCGAACTTCATAGAGCGAGAGATTCACGACCTCTTTGGTATATATTTCGAGGGACATCCTGAAATCCACAAACGTGTCATAATTGCAGACGACTGGCCTGAGGGGGTTTACCCGTTAAGAAAGAAGGACTGAGGTGAGGGAAAGATGCCAGCGGTAATCCCAATCGGACCTTACCATCCGGCGTTAAAGGAGCCAGAGTTCTTTAAACTGGTAGTTGAAGGTGAAGAAATCGTGGATGCAGAGATACGTATTGGCTATAACCACCGCAGCATTGAATACACGGCAGAACGCCTCACTTTCGAACAAATAACCTTCCTTGTGGAAAGGATTTGTGGCATTTGTTCCAACATTCATCCCTTGTGTTATGTGCAGGCGGTGGAGTCCATTGCGGATGTCGAGCCGCCCGAGCGTGCCCTTTACATAAGGACGATCATCGAAGAGCTCGAGAGGATACACAGTCATCTTCTTTGGTTGGGTGTTGGGGGACATATCCTCGGCTTCGACACGCTCCTGATGTGGTCATGGAAGTATAGGGAGTTCGTCCTCGATATTTTCGAGAGCGTCTGCGGGAATAGGCAGCACTATGCAATGATGCGAATTGGTGGCGTCCGTAGGGACTTAAAGCCCGAGGACGTCCAGAAAATAAAAAAGACAATGGACGACATGGAAGGCATGATTAAGAAGCTCATAGATTTCGCCTACGAGAACAGAGTGCTCAGGCGGCGGCTGGAGGGTGTGGGCGTGTTGACAAAAGAGGATGCGAAGGCTTACTGCGTCACAGGACCCACGGCGAGGGGTTCGGGGCTGAAGATAGACGTGAGGCAAGACAGCCCGCATGCCGCTTACGACAGGGTTGATTTTGAGGTTCCGGTGCGGACCGAGGGCGACGTGATGGCGAAGACCGTCGTGCGGCTCCTCGAATGCCTTGAGTCCGTAAGCATCATAAGGCAGGCGCTGGACGCCCTCCCGGGCGGCGATATTTATACGCCAGTCCGCTACATACCTGCCGGGGAGGGTGTAGGGAGAGCAGAGGCGCCACGTGGAGAAGACATCCATTATGTCAGGACGGACGGCTTTTCTGATAAGCCAGTCCGCCACAAAGTGAGGGCGCCGTCTTATGTGAACATCCCATCGCTGAAACCACAACTCATAGGAAACACCGTAGCTGATGCCCCCATTATTATCGCATCGATTGACCCGTGCTTCAGCTGCACCGATCGCATTACTATCGTGGACGCAAAAGGGGATGAGCGCAAGACGCTGAGCTGGGACGAACTCGTTTACCTTTCAAGGAAAAAGACGAGGGGGTTGAGCTAAATGGGCGTTGTGGACGCCGCTCTTGCGGTATTCGGGCTGCTCGTGTATCCGGGCTTGATATTCACAGCGGTCGTAGGCTTGCTGCTTGTCTGGGAGAAGCGAAAGCTCACAGCGCGGCTGCAAGCGCGAATCGGCCCGCCGATATATCAGTGCTTCGTAGACTTCTTCAAGCTACTCTGGAAGGAGACCCTGATCCCTGAGGAGGCAAATCGCAGCCTCTTCATACTCTCGCCGATTCTTGCGCTCACGGCGGTCACACTCATCATGTTGTTCATTCCCATCGCAGGGAAGCCGTTTTTGGGCTTCGTCGGCGACTTGATCGTCGTGCTTTACCTCCTGACAATACCACCGTTCGCGGCAGCGATTGGCGGGTCTTCGTCGGCAAATCCTTTTGGTGGCGTCGGCGCCAGCCGTGAAATCTCATTGCTCTTCGCTTACGAGCTGCCACTCGTGCTCGCCGCCCTGACGGTTGCGCTCGATGCTGGCACGCTGAAGCTCGCCGAAATCGTAACGGCGCAGCAAAACCTCCTCTACATTGCGAAGTACCCGCTGGCGGCAATAGCTTTCTTCTTCTGCATAATGGCAAAGCTCAGCTGGATCCCTTTCGACATTCCAGAGGCGAAAACCGAAATCATGGCGGGACTTTTCACCGAGTACTCGGGTGTGCTCCTCGGAATTTTCAAACTAGCGTATGCAATGCTGGCGTTCGCGCTGCCAAGCCTTTTCATTGCGCTGTTCTTACCGGTGACCACAGGCATTTACGGCGTGGACGTCATTATTCACTTAGTGCTCTGCGTAGTCATCATAGGGCTAATGAGCGTCGTCGCGACGGTCGTACCTCGCTACCGGATAGATCAAGCGGTTAGCTTCTTCATAAAGGTCGCCGCCGTCCTTGCGGCGCTTGACTTCCTGCGAGCTTTCGCATATTTCGTGGTGGTGTGAAATGGCGCTCAAAATTCCAATGATGAAAACGCTCGCAGAGGCGATAAGGTCATTTGTGAAGCCGTTTACCGTCCGTTACCCTTTTGAGCCGTCACCGGCGCCCGAAGGCTTCAGAGGCTTGCCTGAAGTAGATGCTGAGAAGTGCACCGTTTGCGGCGTGTGTGCTGCGGTCTGCCCCGCCCGCGCGATAACCGTAGAGGACGACGGCAACCGCCGGAAAATAGAGTTCTGGCACGCAAGCTGCATATTTTGCGGGCAGTGCGCAGCATTCTGCTATCCGCTGAGTGCAGTGAAGATGACGGAACGCTACAGTATTGTTGTGACGGATAAAGAGGAGCTGAAAGTGTTGGTGGAGGGCGACAGCGTCGCCTCCGAGCTTGTGAATGCGATGCGTTGCATTTCCTGTGGCTGGTGTGAGGCGGTCTGCGCATTCAACGCCATAAAATTGACGAAAAGCGATGGGATAAAATGGACGCCGAGTATTGACGTCACGCTCTGTAAGGGTTGTGGCACTTGCGCGGCGACATGCCCTGCTTACGCCTTGGACATGCGGCTTCATTCCAAGGATGCCGTTCTCGAAAGGGTACGAGCGGCAGTGGAGGAGTTAAAGGGTGTGGAGCGCCCAAGGATTTTGGTGTTCTGCTGTACATGGTGCGGCGCCGAAGAGGCTGGCATTGCCGAGAAGTACGAGAACGTACGGCTCGTCAAGCTCATGTGCACTGGCGGGCTCGACAACAATTACATACTTGAGGCGTTAAAGAGCGGTGTGGACGGCGTTCTCGTCCTGGGATGCGAACACGGCGAGTGTCATTTCGTCTCCGGCAACTTTTGGGCAGAATTCAGGTTTAAAGATCTAAAGGCAATGCTCGAAGGCATAGGGTTCGGCGAGAGGTTTGACTGGGCATGGGTTTCAGTCGAAAAACAAGACAAAATGTTCGCCGCTGTCGAAAATATGATTTCAAAACTTAAATGAGTTTTTGCCTTTGATCACGTCGTGCTGCATTCGCGTTGAGGCGAACTACTCCTCCCTTACGGAAGGGGCTTCTCCGACCGTGCCTTACGGCGTCGGGAACTCAGCCCGGAACCCCTTACGGAGACCTCCGTCCGGAGGCGTCCCCGACAAGGAAATGTGTCGCCAAAAGCATATATATAAAATTGCTTCCCGCCCGCTTTGGTGACCTCCTCCCTCGCTTAGCAAGGGGCTTCCACCGGAAGCCTTGGGAGGTTGGGGAGTGTGCAGCACAAAGCTACGCTCCCCGTCGGGCGGGGTCACCGCAGCCCGCCGCAGGATATACCCACGGCCTCGTTGCAGACTTATATTTCTTCAGAGTAAAAATTAACTACCTCCTGCCAGCCCCCGCCTCCCTAATTCATCCCCGCCTCAGGACGAGCCTTCTTAGCGACTGAAGGTAAAAGTACACTAGTAACCCTAACTGCCCCTAACTGCAGCACCGACGACATCCCGCAACCACTCCAAATAAGCATCATAACCCTTTATTATCGGGAGTGCAATGATCTCAGGAACATCATAGCTGTGTATCTCCTTAACATGCTGTATAAGCATATCCAATCGGTCCTCAGTGGTTTTCATTATGAGCAAACTTTCTTCTTCGTCCTGCACGGCGTCCTGCCACCAGAAGAAAGAGCGGACGCTCGCGACTACGTTCACACAAGCAGCAAGCCGCTTTTCGACAACGGATTTTGCGATGCGCTCCGCTTCTTCTGGTTTTGATGTGCAGAAGACGACGATTTCTTGCATGCCTAAAAAGGGGGAAAAATTGGGGAAAATTATCTCGCAGGTCTTATAATGTCCCTCTCGCCAGCAGGCTCGAACTCGTGGAGGCCGCCCTTCGCGTACATCAGGCACGGACGCCTGAAGTCGAAGACGAGGTCGGGGTCGGCGAAGCAGAGCTTGATGAGCGGCGACGTCGCCCATGCCGAGCCCCTGCCGAGCATCGCAGAGTATATTATGAAGCCCTGGTTGTGAGCGACGGTGTATGAGACATACGGCACGTTCGGTCCGAGGAGTTCCGGCAAGCCGCCCTCCTCACCGCGCAGCGAGCACAGGTACGCAGGTCCGATGTGGTCCTGCGTCTCCTGTCCGCCCCAGCCTGTACGCATCCAGCCTTCCTTCGCAATGTTCGCAATTGCGTAATGGAAAGCCATCTTGCCCATCATGGAGTCGCCAGTGAGCATAGCTGCCAGCGCACCGCAGACGCCTGACATGAGACCCATCCGCAGGGCGCCACCCCAGAAGGCTTCGAGCAGCGTCGGATACTTCTCGAAAGTCTCCATCACGTAAGTGCCCGCCATGTCTATGAACGACCTCACGGCGTCCCACTTGTCAGGCACCCGCTCGTGTCCCTGGAAGTTAGTGTGCACGAGCTCGACGAGGCGGTGCAGCCAGTCCGTGAAGGCATTGCCCATCGTCAGGATGGTGTTTGCGCTCGGGAAGCCCAGACCGCCGGACATGTAAACGCCGTACCAACAAGAATCGTGTAAGACCTGGTGGATCATCGCAGCCTCGACGGCGGCGTCGGTCAGCCTCTTACCAAGGTTCTCATCCTCAACCGCCGCCTTCAGGAACGGCGTTGCCGGCAGCTCCCAATCATTAGCACAGAAGTCTGCAACGAAGCCCCATGGGACGCCGCCTGGCTCATTTGGCGGTCTTGCGCGGCTGTACCACGTCGGCAGACCCATGAAGAACGCCTGCGCGTGCTTCGCCGAGTACGCAAGGTCTGAAAGGACGGACTCGCCGATGAGCCTGTAAGCGGCACAGAACGCCATGACGACGGCAATCGCAGAAGCCCTCACCTGGGCGCCACCATCTGTAATTCTACCGCGGAGCGTGTGGCAGTGGTTCGCCACGAAGAGGCGGTCGCCTATGCCTTTCTTCAGCATCTCCGCCCTCTCGGGGTGGAACTCCTTGTCCGGGTCGAGCACCCAGCGGCGGTCGAACTGCGCCTTCAGGTCGTCGTTGCCGGTCATTACTTTGGCGTAGGCGTCTCTTGAAAGCCATGGGTGCGTCTCAGCCATGTGCTCTTGGATGACCGCGCCGCCGGCAAGCGTGTGCTGCAGCGTCTCCATGAACAGGTTCATGGACTCCGGCGAGATCTCCTTACCGAGTCGCAGCTGGATAACACGATGCGGCACGTCCAAGCCCACGATTACCGTCCTCTTGATGTCGTCGATCATCTGGTGTGCCGCGCAGTTGTTGTAGAAGTTCAATTCGTCGTGCTCGATTAGAATATCGGTGCCGCTTATCAGAACGGGCTCAATGTACCTCTGACCAAGAGGGATACCAACTTCTCTGTTGTAATGAGGAATTCCTCTTTCGAGTGCAATGCGCTTACCCCACTCCACGAACTCCCGCTTCGCCTTCGACTGCTGGACGCCGCCGTGCCGGTAGGCTTCGTGGTCGATGACATCCATGGGCGCCGCCCTGAACATCTTCGCCATCGCGTCATAGATCTCACGCTGGCGCTCCGTCTCAATGACGAGATCTCTGAGCTTTATGGGATCAAAACGGTAAGCGGTTTCCTCTGCCTTCTTGATCCCTGTGAGGGCGGTGTCGTCCCAGTGGAACAGCTTCTCTTCACCGGTTCTAATCTCTACTTTGTGGTAGGTGTCGCCAACCTCGCCCCACTCCACCTCCGTCTTGTATTTCAACTTAGGTTTCTTCTCCTCCTCGCCCATTTTCCCCTCCTAAAACAGTTCATTGTTCTTTCGATTGTTCATGGTTATATATATGACTTTCCTCCCGTTCATCCGAGCCAGAGGGGCTTGGCAACGGCGGCGCATCGGTCTCCGAACCGCTCATCGTCGAATGCAAAAGCTTCTAGCCCCGGGACTATGACCCTGACAACAGGAACTCCTAGTTCACTCGTTAGATCCACTACGATTACCCTTTTTAGTCTTGCTTTCCTTAGGCGCTTCACCATAACATCTATGTCCTCAAGAATGTCATCGTTATCCAAAGATTCGATATCGTCGAAGCTCTTTTCCTCAGTTTCGGAATACCAGTGAGCATTTAACCGCTTCAAGCCCTCATAACCAAGCCGTAACTTGAAACGCATGTCCGCTTCTTCCACTTCTGTGAAGCCGCCGTTCATGCTCATGTAAATCTGGGTGGCTCTCGCTTGTGCGAGCTCCGTCAGCGCCCTTCCGAGGGCAACCTCGGCGTTGACGTGCGCTCCTAAGCCAAAGAGTAGGAGTCTTGGATCTTTTGAGGGGTCATCGGCGACCGCCGCGAACGTTGGGACGCCCACGTCCGTCGTTATTTCTTTTATCGTCACACGTATGCCCGCCCGCTCATACTTTTCGAGAAGCGTTCGTAGGTGCTCGTTACGCACGTCCGTGATCGTAGCGCCCGTTTGCTTCGACGCCTCGACCAAGGACCAAGCATCCCTTTCTATGACCTCGGCTAAACCTTGGCAGACGGCTTCTTCCAGCGTGTTACCGGCGGCGAGCCCGTTGGTGTTGGGCTTGAAAATCTCACGGCGGAAGGGGAAAAAGACGGCATTTGCCGGCACGAGCACGCTTTCTTCACGCACGATGTCAAAGCCTTCGACCCATGTTATTCTACGCTCCGCTGAGAAGTCTGGAAGTATAAGCTCCTCAGGGTTTATGGCATTTGGGAACTCGTCATACCTGCCGATGAAGACTCGCATGTCGAGATGTGCCTCTAAAGATGCAGAATAGCGTTCCACCGCCTCCATCAGCGCGGAAGCCATGGCTTCTTCCTTCGTGCCTCCCTTGCCCTTGTATATTTTGCCTTTGCTCTCACACAAGAAAACAGGAATATCGAGTTTGTCCAAACTGGTTATCTCCTTCAGAACGCCAACGCCTTCGAGCCGTCTCAGGGTCTCAGCGGGCAACACTGCCCTATGCCCAGTGACCCCTTTGTAATTCTTCTTACAGGGCTGCAACATAAAAGGGGAAAGAGAAAAAGAGGTAATAAAAATCAGTATCCCTCAGGGAGTAGCCACTCTGGGTGCTCCTCTCTCGCCTTCTTTATGATTTCAGTGGCTTCGTCGAAGGTGCAGAAAGTGCGGGCGGGCAGCGGGTAGCCGGTTTCCTCGCAGAGTGTTGGCATCATCCGGGCTTCCTCGCCGTAAACCCATTTCGACTGCACGAACGTCTCCGGCATCTTGTACCGGTCCATGCCGTATCTGAGAACGGAATATGCAATCTCCTCGTGCGTCGGGGGTATGATTTCCGCGCCGACGGAGTCGATGAACTCCCACATTGGCAGGTGCATGAACCGCGACGCCCAGTTCGAGCCGAGGATGAGCCCGTTGAACCTGTAAGTGAAGACGGACGGCGGGTTCTGCGCCATCAGGTCGAGAGCGGGCGGGCGCGGGAAGAACTCGCCGTCCCACATCTTGAACGGCCAGCCGAGCTTCACAGAGTTCAAGCATTGATAAAGCTCCCTTGAAAGTTCGATGGCGATTCTGGTGGGCGAAGGCGACTCCCAACCCGCACAGACGACGGACCAGCCGCAGATGTGGTACGCGGCGGTCGCATACTCCGGCGTCATCTCATTACGAACGTCAAGGAAAATGTCACGGACGAGCATACCGGCTTCAGCCGCGGGTCTCGACCATATCAGGTCCTTGAGCTTCTCGCCGATTTTCAGGTGCCGTCGCTCCAGAAGGTCCATGCCGAACTCGGGATCGAACTGCCAGACGTTAGTAACGTATCCGTCTTCGTAATGGATGTCCGGGAAGTACTGCTGCATCTCGAGAGTGTGTCCGTCCGCCCCTACGAACGTCGTATCGACGCTCCGCCCGTAGAGTAGAATCATGGACGGCGGGTCTTGGATGATACGAGTGGCGAACACCGGCGGGAAGGAAAGGTAAGCGATGACCTTTGATATGTCCTTAAAGATGCCAGCCTTCCAAGCTCTTATGATCTGCTGGTTCTCACAGAACCTTATAACATACTCCTGCTGCCCCTCCATATTGAACTCATACCAGCGTGCCATGTTCAGCTTGAGAGGCGTTTCCCGCTGCGGGTCTCCGGGGCGTCCGATGACGTAAGCAGTATAGAAGTTCCTGCACATCGGCCACGTTTCTGTGTTGTCATAGTATGGGCGTTTCCTCTTCACCTCAGCCATTTATTCCACCTCCTTCTTCCATTTCTCCTCATACTCCTTTATAGCCTTTTCAGATGACTCCTTCTCCCAAGGCCAGCACGCCTTCTCCTTAAGCTTGAAAATCTCCCTGAGCGGGACTACAGGGACATCCGCCCACCACCACGGCCGGACCCAATGATGCGTTCCCCGCTCGCACACATACACGTATATCGGCTCTATCCACTCAGGATTAGTAGGACCGCCGAAGCCGAACTTCCGCCACTCCTTCCTCGGAATCTCCTTGATCCTATGGAATATATCATGAACCATAGGGCCAAGCTCCTCGTATTGAAGCACGGCGGGCGCCTTCTTCACTATTTTTGCGCCGCACCTTGCCTTATACTGGAGCCCGTCGTAATACGCGGGGCAGATGACGTTTTTCGGCAGCAGTTGCTTCTCCTCTATCTTCTCCACAGGACCCATCCGTTCCTCCTCGCCCATCTTGACTTCCCTCCTGAGTTTTACGCTTTATCGTGATTAATCTTATAGTATTTAAAGGTAACGGGCTTTGCGCATGGAATCGTCGCATTAAGTGTCCAAAAGGGATGGAGCGGCGTCCAGAACGAGAATTTTATAAAGGCTCTGAGGCAAAAAAGTGACTGTGAACAGTGACGAGCTTGAGGTAATTGTGCGGCCTGAAAATTGCGTTGGCTGTCGCATCTGCCAGCTGCGGTGTTCTTTGGCGCATGCCGGGATTTTTGCGCCGACGAAGGCGAGGATTGTTGTTCAAAGAGATTTTAGGAGGCATGGTTTCAGCATAAGCTTTAAGGACGACTGCGTCAGATGCGGTCTGTGTGCGGACTTCTGCGTTTATGGCGCTTTGCTGAAAAGGTGAAGTTTATGCCCTATGCAGGAGGTTATGCCGGAAGTATCCTTCATGTAAACCTTTCCAGCGGCGGCGTTCGTAAGGAGCCGCTCGACACGCAGCTCGCCAAAACTTCATCGGCGGCTTCGGAATTAACGTGCGGCTCGCTTATGATTTGATGCGGCGTGGGGCGGCGGCGCTCTCGCCGGAAAACCCGGTGATAATAGGAGCAGGGCCTTTGATAGGGACGCTCGCGCCCGGCGCCTCGAGAGTGGTATGCACGACGAAGTTCCCGCTGACGTCCGCCGTCGGGACGGCGAGCGGCAGCATGAACTTTGCGTCGCAGCTCAAATACGCGGGCTACGACCACCTTGTCATCACGGGCGCAGCGAGCAAGCCCGTGTATCTGAGGATTGCCGATGACGATGTCGAAATATGCGATGCTTCAGCCCTCTGGGGCATGGACGCTTGTGAGGCGGCGGACGCCCTCTGGGAGGAGCATGGAAACGATTGCGGCATCATTTCCATAGGACAAGCCGGTGAAAATCTCGTACGCTTCTCGCTGGCGCTCGTCGACAAGACGGCGACGCTCGGCAGGGGCGGGCTCGGCGCCGTCTTCGGCGCCAAGAAGCTCAAAGCGATCGTAGTGAGCGGCAGCGGCGGCGTGAGCGTCGCGGACGCCAAGGGCTTCTTGGAAATCGTTGAAGGCTTGTACGAGCGGCTCCGTCGATATCCGCTACGGGACGCTTGTGTGGACCTCGGCATCATGTCGAACTGGGAAAATTACGTCAAGCAATTTTTCACACCCGACGTTCAGGAGAAGGTAGCCAAGCTCTACGGCGTTGAAACTTACAAGAAGGTAAAGAAGATGCGTGTGGCATGTCCCTCATGTTTTATAGCAGATAAGGACGTTTTAGAGATAAGAGACGGGGCGTTTGCGGGGCTCATCACGTATGCAAGCAGCTTTTTCAACGCCACGCTTTTCAGCAAGTTCACCGACGACTACCGGGAAGCGTTGAAGCTCACGGACATGCTTAACAGGTACGGGCTATGCCTGCTGACCTTCAGCAGCCTCGCGGACTTCCTCATCAGGATTTACGAAAACGGAATTGTGAGGAAAGAAGATATGGACGGCATGGAGCTCCGCCGAGACTTCTCCACACTGGCGGGTCTCATCGAGAAAATAACGTTCAGGCGAGGCGTCGGGAACGTCCTCGCAGATGGCTGGACTGCGGTGTTCCAGAAGTTCGATGCCGAGCGGCAGGCGGCAGTCGTGAAGGGCAAGGATTGCCTTTGGGATCCGAGGCTCTCAGGACTCGGCACCATGGAGTTCGAACAGATAGTGTGCCCGAGAGGACCGACATCAGCAACTGGCGGCTCCCCGACGTACGTGCCCGGGACGCCGCCCGAAGCCTTCAGAAGACATTGCGAACGCATGGGCGCACCTGGGGACGCCATAGAGAGAATACTCGCAGCGGGGCTCAACATCGGAAGGCTCACGAGATATGCCGAAGACTGGTATGCGGTGCTCAGCTCGCTCGGCATCTGTAACAGGCATATGAACAACAGATTTTACAGTGCGAAGATATGTGCAGAGCTGTACTCAAAGGCTACTGGGGTCAAGATCTCGGCGGCAGAGCTCATGAGGGCGGCGGAGCGGGCTTGGAACGTCTTCAAGGCAGTAAATGTCAGAGAGGGATTTACGAGGGCGCATGATAAGATTCCTGAACATTGGTTCGAACCTCTGAGGTTTGAGGGCGGCGTCGCCACACTCATGGATTATTACAGGACGAAGGAGCTTTCTAAGGATGATTTGGGGAAGATGCTTGACGATTATTACGATGAGAGGGGGTGGGATGTGAAGAAGGGCATACCAACAAAACAGAAGCTCTTGGAGCTTGGACTTGACGATATTGCTGAAGATTTGGAGCGGATGGGTGAATAATATGGTTAGTGCTGTGGAAAAAGGAGGGGAAGCTGAAGCGGAGCCTGAAAGCGACCTTTCTTACTTCTTTGAGCCCCGAAGCGTCGCCATCATCGGCGCCCTCCGCGAGGGGTGGTTCGGGGGCTACGTCATCATCAAAAACTTGAGGTTGTTCGGCTTCCCCGGCGAGATCTACCCCGTCAACCCCCGCTATGACAAAGTCTTAGGCTTGGACGTCTACGCTAGCATCAAGGACGTTCCGGCGACAGTGGACCTCGTCATCATCATAACGCCCGCTGCGACGGTGCCGGGCATCCTTGAGGAGTGCGGCGACGCCAGCGTGCGGGCGGCGATCGTCGTCTCCGACGGCTTTGCAGAACGCAGTGAGGAAGGAGCAAAGTTACAGGAGGAGCTTGTCGGTATCGGGCGGCGTGAAGGAGTACGCATCCTTGGTCCGAACACTGTGGGCGTCACGAACACCGCAAATGGGCTCGTGACAACGCCTTACGAGTTCGGCTACTCCAGCATCAGAAGGGGCTACGTGGCGCTCGCAGGGCAGACTGGAATAATAGCGCCGCAGGCGGTCCCCTACGAAGATTTACAGTATGGTGTGAGCAAAATTTGCGATTTCGGGAACAAGTGCGACGTGGACGAGACCGACCTTCTCGAATACCTCGCTGAGGACGCCGAGACGAAGGTTATAGCCATGTATCTTGAGGGTATTAAGGACGGGCGGCGGTTCTTGGCGACCGCAAAGCGGGTTGTTAAGAGAAAGCCCGTCATAGTGCTGAAGTCTGGGCGCAGCGAGGAAGGAGCAAGGGTGGCGTCGTCGCACACAGGAACGTTAGCAGGCGACGACAGGATTTACGAGGCAGCGTTCCGGCAAGTTGGCGTGTTAAGAGTGCGGAACTTCAGAGAGCTTTTTGAAATCCCCAAGATTTTCGGGCAGCCCCGCCCAAAGGGCAACCGTATCGCCATAATCACAATGACGGGTGGCGCCGGCGTGATGTCCACAGACGTTGCCTACGAGTGCAGCTTGGAACTTGCGAGGTTCTCAGAAAAGACGATCGGCGAGCTTGAAAAAATATTCCCATCGCTTGCGAAGAATCCTTCGGATGTCGGACCTGCCATGTTCGCTGGCGACCTCGTGCAGATATACAAAAAAACGATAGAGGCGGCGCTGGAGGATGAGAACGTGGACTGCGTGTCCGTCGTCCTGTGGACGGGTGAGGCGGCACCACCGCAGCTGTACGTCGAGCTTTTTAACGAGCTAAAGGAAAAGGCTTCGAAGCCTATAGCTATATGGATATACGGCACAAAAGTGACTGCGGTGCATGAGCTTTCACGGGAGCTGGAAAAGCTAGATTTTCCAGTATTCTTGGATTTCGAGACCGCCGTGCGAGCGCTCGGCATGCTATGCGAATACTCAAGGCTGCAGGGAGATGCCTGAAGTGAAGGTTTTACTTTTTGACTCGCAAGCTTCTAAGATTCGAGACGTGCTGGAGGAGTTTTTAAACGCCGAAGACGTTGCGGAGTACGAAGTCATCAGCACGGAAGACCCTAAAGTGGCATCGGAGCTTTTGAGCGATGTTGATGTCGCTATAATAGAACTAGACTTGACAAAGGAGGCAGAACGGTGGCGTGAAGACTTACCTGCGCCCGAGGAGGAGTACGCGGGCTACAAGCTTCTCACATATGCGAAGAAGAACTTCCCACGGGTCAAAGTGCTGATTCTGGCGAGTCTTGCAGCATGCGCCCCTGAAGACGTGGAGGCGGAGCGCCAGCGTGCCTTGAAAAAAGGTGCAAGTGGCTTTTTATGCAAGCCCCTGCCTGTGAGGGCACTTGCTGATGAGATAATGAGGCTGACACGGCATGTTTTCAAAGGTGAAAATCGTTAGAAATAATAATGAACGATGCAGAGATGATAACATGAAGCGATTAGGGGGCAAAGTTGCGATCGTGACAGCGTCTGCGGGCGCGGGCATTAGACGGACGGACATGCGGCGGCTGACGCAGGAAAACGCGAAGGGCGTTGTCACCGACATTCACGAGCGGTGGGCTGCAGAGGTTGCTGAAGACACCAAGGCAGAAGGCTTTGAAGCTATCGGTGCGTCTCGCGACGCCGCTGACAGTGAGCGAGCTGCAAGCGGGATAGACATCCTTGAGAGCAACGTCAGCCGTAACGTCGTCACGCCGATAACAGAAATGGACGACAAGTTATGGAACACGGTGATCGACGCGGATCTCGAGGTATCGCCGATGGAGCGGGGCAGCAAGCCCGAGGAGGTAGTGAGCCGTCAGGTAAAGCGAGACGTATCACAGGAGCGCCCATCTGCGTTAGCGGCGGTGCGCTACATACATTAGGGGTGCTTTTTAATGATAAAGAGGTTAGAGCCGTTTTTGAGGGCTGTGGAAAATCCTTATAGAACGGTTTATGAGTGGAAGGAGCGCACAGGGAAGAAAGTCGTGGGTTGTTACCCGATGTGGCTGCCGGAGGAGCTTGTACACGCCGCCGGGCTGCTACCTGTCGTGGTGTGGCGGAGCGACGAGCCTGTGACCGTCGGGCACGCGTACGTGCAGACGTTCAACTGCGGGCTTACCCGCAGTTTTGTAGACGATGCCGTTCGCGGCAAGCTGAACTTCATCGACGGCTTTGTCATCTACAGGACGTGCTTGCAAGCACAGGAATTGCCATTCATTTTGGAGCGACATGTGCGTCCAGCATACCTAGAATACTTGTATTTGCCGGCAATTTTTCCAGGAAATGCGACGAAGGACTTTTTGATAGAGGAGCTGGAGCGCTTCAAAGCGAGCCTTGAGAAGTTTGCAGGTCGTGAAATAAGTGACGACGACTTACGGCGGAGCATCGAAATTTACAACGAGAATAGACGCTTACTGCGTCGTTTCTACGAGTTCAGGCGAGAGAATCCGGGCATTTTGCGAGCGAGAGAGGTAATGGCGGTCGTATGGTCGAGCATGCTCGTACCGAAGGAGGAGCACAGTTCTTGGCTCAGAGAGCTCCTCTCAGAGCTTGAGGGGCGGCATGAGGAGCTTTTAAAGGAGCGGCGGGTCAAAGGCGACCTGAAGGTCGTGCTTACTGGCGCCCTGTGTCAGACGCCACAGTTTGAAATCCTCGATATGATCGAGGATTTAGGCATGGTGGTCGTGGACGACGACCTTTATGTTGGCTACAAATACTTTGCAAACGACGTCGAACTCGACGGGCGGCGTCCGCTGGAGGCGCTCGCCGACCGCTATCTGAGAAGGAAGCCAACGTGCCCGACTAAAGGCGACTGGGAAATGAATTGGACCGACGAAGTTGTAGATATGGTGAAAAGGAATGATGCAGACGGCGTGATCTCACTACTCATAAAGTTCTGCCCACCGCATCTGTGTTATTACCCTGACATCAAGAGAGGGCTGGTGCAGGCGGGCATTCCTGAGGTGATGATAGAGGTAGAGCACGAGATTGTTTCTTTAGAGGGGGTAAGGACGCGGCTTCAATCGTTTGCAGAGGCGTTGAGGAGGGGTGCTTGATGGTTGAGAAGAAAAGGTATAAACTGAATAGGTTAGAGACGACCCGCCTCATAGGTCCACTTGTAGATAGGCACTGGGCTGAGCTTAGAGAGGCTAAGGAGCGGGGCGAGAAGGTTGCGTGGTGCTCCGGACCGCTGTTCATATTTCCGTACGCGATGGGGATGAAGTGCCATTTCATGGCGGGCTATGCTGCCTACTGCGCAGGACGCAAAGCTGGCGATCAGGTCTTGGAGGCGGCGGAGGCTGACGGTGAGCTTATGGACACATGCTCATACCACAGGTTACACACCGGGATGGCAGCGGCTATCCTTAGAGGGCATCCGGTGAAGAAGGAAGTCATCCTGCCAATTCCAGACTTACTGATCATCGGGCGGCTCTGCACTGAGATGGCGCACTATGCAGAGGCGTTGCACCGCCGTCTTGGGATTCCGGTGGTTGCTGTGGACTTCCCGCCGCCCCGCCGCAAGGAAGACTTGCCGCGGCTTGAGCGTTTTGTGGTCCGGCAGATAAAGGAGAATTTAATACCGACGCTTGAGAAAGTTTGCGGTAAAGAGTTTGATGAAGAGGGATTGCGACGGATCCTTAGGGTCTTAAAAGAAGCTGCGACGATCCGAAACCAATGCTGGGAGTTTTTCAAGCTGAAACCCACACCATGGACGCTCTGGGACTATGGTGTGAGCATCGCTCCTGTGTTTTACATGATGGGGAAGCCGGAAACCGTCCCGTATTACAAGGCTCTGCTCTGCGAGCTTAAGGAGCGAGCTGAGAAGAAAATACCGGCGATACTGCCGGATGGCGAGAAATACAGGTTGTACTGGGACGGCTGGCTGCCGTGGGCGTTCCTCGGGATGTTCATCCGGAAGTTCGTGTCGTACGGGGCGGTGCCGATCTGCGGGCGTTACCCTTGGGAGTTCTTCCCGCACCCCGAGTATATAGACCCGGACGCCGACGATGTCGTGCAGAACTGGGTCGAACTTTACTACACCAAGGCGCAGCAGGCGGCGGTTTTCATGCCGGAGGGCGCGCTCGAGGAGGTCACCAAGCTCGTGGAAGAGTATTCGATAGACGGCTTGGTGATGTTTGCGTCGAGGACGTGTCGTGCTTGGAACGTCGGACAGCAGGAGATAATAAACGAGGTAGAGCGCCGGCTCGGCGTCCCCGGCGTGGTCATCGAGGCGGACATGGTGGACTCGAGGATGGTCTCAGAGGCGCAAATAGAGACGAGGCTGCAGGCGCTCTTCGAGACGATTGACGCTCGACGGCGGCGAGAGTGAGGCGGAGCAGCGCGCGCAGGGCAATGACGGCGGTAGCGGGCGTTGATGTCGGCTCCATATTCACGAAGGTCGTCATCATAGATGCAGAGAGCCGTGATATCATATCGTTCAGCATTATGAGGAGTGGCGCATCACACGAGAACGCTTCGAGAAGCGCTGCCGAAAATGCTCTGAAAGCAGCAGGTATGAGCTTTGATGATTTGGCATATGTAGTTTCGACGGGCTACGGGCGTTCGAGAGTGCCGTTTGCCGACCGTCAAATCACGGAGATAACGTGCCACGCGAGAGCGGCGAAGTTTTTCTTTCCTGATGCCCATACGATTATCGACATCGGCGGGCAAGACAGCAAGGTCATCCGCATTGACGACGATGGCAAAGTCGTCAATTTCGTGATGAACGACCGGTGCGCTGCAGGCACTGGACGCTTCCTCGAAGTCATGGCGGCGGCGCTCGAGGTCGATCTCGAGAAGCTGAGCGAGCTGGCTCGAAAGGCGAAGAGGCATGTCGAGGTCAGCAGCGTCTGCGCGGTGTTCGCCGAGTCTGAGGTGATCTCGCTGATCGCGAGCGGGCACGAGAAAACGGATATCGCTGCCGCCATCTTCAGGGCGATCGCCCGCCGTATCACCGGCATGGTCGGACAGCTTGGGATCCAAGAGCGTGTCGTGATGACCGGCGGTGTCGCGAAGAACGAAGGCGTCGTCCGAGCGCTTGAAGAGCGGCTGAAAGTAGAGATTGCGGTGCCTGAAGAGCCGCAGATAGCCGGTGCTCTTGGCGCTGCGCTCTTCGCCGCCGAAAGCCTTTAAGAATTTGGCAGAAGTGAAATGAAGATAAAAGGGATCTCAAAGGAAACGCTGAAGCTGATATTAAACGCAAGCAGGGCGCAGCATCCCAAAGAGTTTTTATGCCTGCTCGCTGCGGAGCGCGGTGTCATTAACGACATCATACTACTGCCGGGCACGCTTTCATCGCGGAGGAGCGCAACGCTGCGTTTGGAAATGTTACCGCTCGGCATGGGCGTCATCGGCTCTGCCCACAGCCACCCCACGCCGCAAAAACTACCTTCTAAGGAGGACCTTTTCATGTTCTCAAGGCTTGGCAGGTGTCACATCATCGTCTGCTACCCCTACGGCGATACGGATTGGGCATGCTACGACCGTAATGGCAAGCCTTTACATCTGGAAGTACTCTGATTCCTCATTCAGTAACGCTGTTACTTCTCGCATGAAATTCGCTGTAACACCTGTTTTAGTTTCGATGCTACATTAAATGAGTGTGCGAGAAAATCGCGGCCAAATCTCTGTGAGCGGCTATGGAGACCCTCAAATCCGTGATGGATGCCCTCAGAGAAGCTCTCACGAAGCGTAGAGGCGTGGTATGGTTAGCTGTCAAGCAGAGAGCTAAGTTCGAGGGTTGGCTCAAGCCGGTAGAGGTCAGCGATGGTGTGGGGGTGGCCGCCTTCCTCTTCGGCCCCTACCGATCTGGGCGCGCGTTATTTGAGCTTTTGGGACTCAGGGGCATGCCTACATCCAAAGCCTCAGGACTGGCAGGCGGGCGCGCGTCGCCTTGGCGGAGCATGATGAGAAGTTTTATATCTTAGGATATAAGGAACAATGAATGAGGGGCCGTAGCTCAGCCAGGAAGAGCGGGGGACTCCAGATCCCTTGGTCGTGGGTTCAAATCCTACCGGCCCCACTAATTTTCTACGATTTGTCAAGCAAGCCGCAAATTGTGCGGTACTGATGCTGGTTGGCAGGGTGGTAAAAAATGGAAGTGTACTTCTCTTCGATAGATATGCAGGACGATCCAAGACGGTGGATGTTCAGGCTCGAAGACCTTGGCTTCGCAGGCTGGGAGATCATAGACGAGGGGTCGCAGAGCGTTTCGGGGATGCTCGACGAGATAAAGGAGCTTCACGAGACGACGAACCTCAAGCTCTCGCTGCACGCCCCGTTCTCCGATTTAAATATTGCGAGTTTGAACGACCGCATCTGGGAGGAGAGCGTCAGGCAGATAGAAGAAAGCATCGAACGAGCTTACGAGTACATCGAGGAAATTTGCGTAATCCACCCAGGCATCATTTCGCCGATGGCTTTTAAGACTCCAGAGAAGAGCCGAGAGCGCTCCATCACAGCGATAAAGAGGATAAGCAGGTGCGCAAAAGAGTGTGGACTTTCGGTAGCCGTCGAAAACATGGGACGTATCATCCCGCTACTTGGGCAGCGTCCTGAAGAGCTTGCGGCGATGCTTGAGGCGGTCGGGGAGGACAACGTTGGCATCTGCCTCGACACCGGACATGCGAACACCACGAAGACGCTCGAAGGCTTCCTGCGGCTGAAAGGTAAGATAATACACGTGCACGCTAACGACAACCACGGCGACGAGGACGAGCATCTCGCGCTCGGGGACGGAACCATAGACTGGGGCGGCGTGTTCCGCTCGCTCTCGCTCACGGACTACGACGGCTGCGTGGTCGTTGAGGTCAACAGCTTGGAGGACGGCGTGAGGAGCTTGGAGTTTTTGAGGGGGCGAGGGGTGAAGCTGTGATGGCGGCGGAGAGGGGCGGAGAGGGGCGGAGGAATGCATGTGAGGTTTCGGTGGTGCTCCCTGCATACAACGAAGCTGACAGGCTGGAGAGAGCTGTGGACGCCGTAGAGAAGAAACTCAGGGAGCTGGGTGTGAGCTTTGAGATAATAATAGCTGAGGACGGGAGTACCGATGGCACTTACGAGATTGCGAAGAAAATAGCGTCGTCGAAGAGCTCCGTGCGGCTTCTGCACAGCGACCGCCGACTTGGGCGTGGCGGCGCCCTTAAGCGAGCTTTCAGGCTTGCGAGCGGCGAGACGCTTGTGTATCTTGACGTCGACCTCGCCACTGACCTTAAGCACTTAGAGGAGCTAGTAAATTCCGTACGTCTGGAGGGCTACGATGTCGCCACCGGCTCAAGGCTTCTACCCGAGAGCGACGCCGCCCGCACATTTAAGCGTAAGCTTATGAGTGTAACTTTCAACCTTTTAGTTCGTTTGCTTTTGCGTTCTAAGTTGCGAGACCATCAGTGCGGTTTTAAAGCTTTTAGGAGGAGTTCTTTGATGGATATCTTAGAGGAGGTGAGAGATGAACATTGGTTTTGGGACACTGAAGTCCTCGTGCGGGCGCAGAGACGGGGCTTAAAAGTGAAGGAATTTCCGGTGCGCTGGCGTGAGTCCGAGAACAGCAAAGTTGAGACTTTAAAGGATGCTAAGGACATGCTTTTTTGTATACTGCGGCTGCGACGGGAGCTGAGTTGAGGAGAGGCGCTAAGGATGACGGTCGAAGAGTTCATCTGGCGTTATTACGTGGCGCCTATAGTTTACGACACAGGATACAACGTCGTGAACACCGCAACGTGGGCAGTTTTACTGCTTTTAGTCACGTTCTTTGTCTACAAGCTGTTTAAAAGGTGGAGGATCGAGGTGGACGAGCGTTTTCTTTTGAGTCTGACGCCCTATGTGCTAGCAGGCGTCTTCCTAAGGGTTGCCGAAGACGCTGAGCTCGTGCCGGCGCCGCACCGTTATTTTCTCGTATCACCGCTGATATGGCTGGAGCTGCTGGCGGCGACGCTGCTCGTGCTTGCGGTGTGCGTCGTCATGACGGCGGCGAAAGCAACGAGGGAACCTCCTACTGAAAGGCTGATGAGGGCAGCGGAAAAAAAATTTGGATGGGCAGGCGTAGCTGTTTTCGTCGGCACGCTCGTTTTCTTCGTGTCGTGCGGCGGCGGGCGCAGTTGGTGCCTGTGCCTCTGGGCGCCATTCCTCGTGTTCCTATTAGCAGCCGTCGCGCACATCTTAGTATGGACAGCAGCGAGGACATTACGATTCGAATTTCTGACCGGTATCGGCAGCTACGTCATCTTCTCACATCTCTTGGACGCCTCCTCCTCATACGTGGGAATAAAATTCCTAGGATACGGCAGTAAGCACGTCCTCGAAAGCATGCTCTGCAGTTTTTCAACTGAAGCCGTAGTGTTGATGTTCCCGCTGAAAATCCTCGTGATAACAGCTCTTCTGTACTTTTTGCCGTCCCTTGAAGATAGGGAGCTGCAAAGCGTCATTTTAGCAGCGGCGTTCGTACTGGGGCTCGGACCGGCGCTCAGAAACACTTTGAGGATGAGCATTTGCGTGTAACATTGGACGCGTGGACATGAAAT
>Ga0209411_100021_pt1 | contig 23233 bp, 24 predicted proteins | sample Mar14336cmmetaG_FD_185479 | JGI IMG/M metagenome (GOLD analysis project Ga0209411, IMG submission 185479) | Marine hydrothermal vent microbial communities from Guaymas Basin, Gulf of California to study Microbial Dark Matter (Phase II) - Marker... ... | reverse complement strand
GCATTACTGAGCGCAAAATACACGATAAAGGGCGGAGAGGTCGTCGTAAAGGATGGGGAGGTTGTCGCCGCTCCTGAAGGGCGGACGTTCTACGTTGATGTCCGTTACGAGGACGAGGAGGTCTGGAAGGAGATGCTAGGCGATCTCGAAAGGATGTTTAAAGAGTATTACACGGTAAGCCTTGCGAACTATCCGGTCCAAGACCATTACGTACCGAAGCCGTACGTGATAAAAGCGGGGGCTGCGGAGTGAGGTGAGGAGGGTGCAGACGATAACGCTTGAGATTAGGGAAAAAGTCTTTGAAGGCGTCGCAAAGGTGCCTGTGGAGCTTGATGGCGTGACGCCGGACGCCCTTTGCGGGAAGAGTGCCGATGAAATCAAAGAAATGCGAGTGTGGTGGGGGAACCGTCAGGAAAAACTCGGCGACCTGTTCGAGGTGAGCGTTGAGGGCAATGCTGAGAAGCCCGACGACGTTAAAATTGTCTGCAAGGGCGACTTCTCAGTAGTGAAGCGTGTCGGAGAGGGCATGAGCGCCGGCGAGATGATCGTTGAAGGCAACGTCGGCATGCACTGCGGCGCGATGATGAGCGGAGGACGTATTGTCGTTAAAGGCAACGCCGGTTGCTGGGCGGGCCGCGAAATGCGAGGTGGCGAGCTTATAATCGAAGGCGACGCCGACGACTATCTTGGAGCAGCTTACAGAGGCGAGATGACTGGTATGACCGGCGGACGCATCGTCGTCAAGGGGAACGCCGGCGACTACGTCGGCTACCTCTGCGGCGGCGGTGAGATCATCGTTGAAGGCAACGTCGGCATTTTAGCAGGGCTTGGCATGAAAGGCGGACGCATCGTGATTAACGGCGACGCAGAAGCGCCCGGCGGCGAGATGACAGGCGGCACGCTCATCGTCAAGGGCAGTATTAAGGACATGCTGCCGTCGTTCCGCTTCGAAAGTGAAGAGGAGATCGAGGGCGTGAAGCTGAAGAAGTACGCTGGCGACCTCGCAATGGGTAAAAAGGCGAAAGGGGCCCTCTACGCCCCCTAATTTTTTAATCATCGCCTCACTGCTGCTTTCGCGGGGTTTAAATGTTCTCGACTATTACCTTATGCCCATGAGCAGGTATGACATTCGGGACGAATACAAACTGAAGTACTTTGAGGAGAATGGGCTTGTACGCCGTAAGTGTGAGAAGTGCGGCTCTTTCTTCTGGACGAGGGATCGTAGCAGGAAGACGTGTGGCGATACGCCCTGCGAGCCTTATTCCTTCATTGAAAATCCTCCTTTAAAAGAGAAGAATGTCGACGAGATGCGTGAGGCTTTTCTATCGTTTTTTGAGAAGCGGGGGCATAAGAGGCTGAAGAGGTATCCTGTGGTGGCGAGGTGGCGTGATGACATTTACTTGACGATAGCGTCGATTGCGGACTTTCAGCCGCACGTCACCTCGGGCGAGGTGCCGCCGCCCGCGAACCCGCTTGTGATCTCGCAGCCGTGCATCCGGCTTGAAGACCTTGAATCCATCGGGAGGAGCGGACGCCACCTCACAATTTTCGAAATGATGGCACACCACGCCTTCAACAAGCCCGGCGCCGAGGTTTACTGGAAGGACGAGACCGTGCGCTACTGCGACGAGCTTCTTTCCGAGCTCGGTGCTGACCTCTACGAAGTTACTTACAAGGAGGAGCCATGGGCAGGCGGCGGAAACGCCGGCCCTTGCGTTGAGGTCATATTGAGGGGTTTAGAGCTTGCGACTCTAGTTTTCATGAATTTGGAGTTGGCGCCAGATGGCGACATCGAAATAAAAGGCGATCGCTACCGCAAAATGGATACCTACATCGTAGACACCGGTTACGGTCTGGAACGTTTCGTCTGGGCATCTAAAGGGACGCCGACCGTTTATGACGCCATTTTCCCTGAAGTAATAGACGAGCTCGCGTCGTCGGCAGGTGTTGATATCGAGGGCATTGCACCGCTTACGAGGGAGGTTTCTAGATTTTTGGGGGTTACAACGAGCAAGAAGGAGCTTGCAAAGCTAGTTGGAATTGATGCCGAGGAGCTTGCAAAGAAATTAGAACCGCTTGAGCTGATATATGCTATTGCGGACCACACGAAGTGCTTGGCGTTCATGCTTGGTGACGGGATTGTGCCGTCGAACGCAAAAGAGGGGTATCTTGCGAGGTTGGTTTTGAGGCGTTGTCTCAGGATGTTAAAGCTTTTAGGCGTGGAGTTATCGCTTGAAGAGCTCGTTTTGAGGCACATAAAGCTTCTACGACATTCCTTCCCGGAGCTAGAGGAGCGTGCCGATGATATCGTTGAGATCTTAGAGTTGGAGAAGAGCAGGTATGAAGAGACGTTGGCGAGGGGTGAGCGGCTTCTAGAAAGACTCTTGCGGGAGCGGCGGGAGATAACGACCGAGGCGCTCGTGAACTTATACGACACGCACGGCATTCCTCCTGAGCTGGTGAAGGAGGTCGCCGCAAGACACAACGTCACCGCAGAAATTCCTGAAAACTTCTACTCGTTGGTTGCGAGCATGCACAGCTCTGCCGCGCCGAAAATAGAGAAGGACCCGCTCGTTGAAGAGGTGCGGAAAAGGAAGCTCCCAGAGACGGAGAAGTTATACTACAAAGAGCCGAAGGCTTGGCGGTTCGAAGCTAGAGTGTTAGACGTTTTCGACGGCTGGCTCGTGCTCGATCGCACGTTATTTTACCCCGAGGGCGGCGGGCAGCCCTCTGACGTCGGCAAGCTTAAGATTGGCGACTTGGAGCTGAAAGTTTCATACGTGCGGAGCGCCGATGGTGTCGTCCTGCATAAAGTCGAGCCTGCTGCCGGCGGCAGGGGCGCAGTCATCACCGCTGACGCCCTGAGGGGGGCGGATGTTATAGGGGAAATAGATTTCAGACGCCGTCTTTCACTCATGCGTCACCACTCCGCCACCCATATAATCCTTGACGCCGCCCGCAAGGTTCTCGGAAAACACGTCTGGCAAGCAGGCGCCCAGAAAGGCGAGCGGGTCTCAAGGATCGACATAACACACTTTAAGAGGATTTCCGATGAGGAGCGTCGTGAGATCGAGCGGCTTGCAAACGAGGTTGTGATGCGGAACGTTCCTATAAAAACGGAGTTCATGGAGAGGAACGAAGCCGAGCGGAAGTACGGCTTCCGCATATATCAGGGCGGCGTTCCCGGCGGCAAGCTCATAAGGATCGTGAAGGTCGGCGACGACGTCGAGGCTTGCGCCGGGACGCACTGCGAGTTCACGGGGGAGATCGGCGCCATCAAAATCCTGAGGACGGAGCGCATACAGGACGGTGTTGAGCGTATTGAGTTCTCGGCGGGCGAGGCTGCTGTCGAAAGCGTCCAAGAGCTGGAGCGGATCCTGAGGGAGGCGGCGGATGCCCTCAGGGTGCCCTACGAGGTGCTGCCGCAGACCGCCCGCCGCTTCTTTGAGGAGTGGAAAGAGCTGCGCAAGGAGGTTGAGAGGCTGCAGGGCGAGGTTGCGGCGCTCCGCATCGAGAGCTTGAAGGGGCGAGCCGAGGAGGTGAAGAGCGAGGGGGGCGTCGTGAGGGTCGTCGCCGAGAGGGTCGAGGCGGCGGATGCGAAGGAGCTTGTGAAGCTTGCGGGTGCCCTCTCTGCGGAGGGCATCGTTGCGATTCTGGTAAGCGTCATTAAGGGGCGGGCGTCCGCCGTCGTCGCCGTTCCGAAGCCGCTGACCTCCAAGGTGAAGGCGAGCGACGTCGTCAAGGTCGTCTGCGAGACGCTCGGCGGCGGCGGTGGCGGGAAGCCCGACCTCGCCCAAGGCGGCGGGCAGAAAGTTGAAATGATCGAAGAGGCTCTGGGAAGAGGCGTGAAGTACGTGAGATCTCTTCTCAGCCAGAGCTGACCCGCGAAAAAATGGAGATTTTTATCGTCGACACGCACTAGAGTTATAGATGCGGGAGCTGGGTACAAGGTTGGAGGAGCTTGTTGATGAGATTCTCAGGGCATCAGGCTATACCACTGAGCGTAATAAAATTTTAAGGGGGGCGAGCGGCGCCCGTCATGAAATAGACATCCTTGCGAGGCGAAGCAGGACGGTTTTGATAGTGGAGTGTAAGAATTATGCTGAAAGCCGCAAGGTGGGAAAAGGCGACGTGGAAAAGTTCGTGCAGAAACTTAGCGACTTAGGAGTAAACAACGGGCTTTTCGTGACTAACACCTCCTTTACCGAGGACGCCGTCCGTGTTGCCGAAGCGAATAGAGTTGAGCTTTGGGACGGCGAGACACTAAAGGATCGATATTTCAGGAAGAAATTAGGAAGGCTGGAGAGAGGTCTGCAAAGAAAGGTGGTACGTGATGTTATTCCCCTAAGAACGAGTTTTCACGACGCGGTGCGGCTCGACCTCATAAACGCCGAGCTTGTAGAGGTTCAAGACTGCGAGCTCATCTTCCACCCATACTACGTTTTAGAGTATCACCTGAGATGCGTCCGTAAAGATCCGACGAAGAAGAAGCACGTCGTAGAAGACAGAGGAGTTGCGTTCTTGGACGGGATGAGTGGGGATGTCGTTAGAAAGAAACTTCTGCGCTCTGGAGAGGTAGAAAGCATTCTAGAGCTGCTTTCAAAGGAGAAACCTGTGGACAAGCAGGAGATCACAGCTACCGAGTTCTCAGTGTATTATCCAAAGCCCGAAATCAACCTTAGGACGGCCACTTCGCTACTTAAGGATTACGTTGTCGAAAAGAACATTAAGACCGTGAATTATGTGACGAAGAAAGGGGAGCTTAAGAGGTTTGAGATCGTACCGGACAGGAGCGAAGTGACTATTAAGCGTTCTTACGTTGCCTACGTACCGCTTTGGGAGGTCACATTCAATGCGCTCGGCATGCTGTATATGCGGCGTATGCTCGGAAATGGAACCGTATTGCAAGACGATATAGCATATTGCCAAGAACATTTAATGCTCAAGAGGAGAGCTAGAGCGGTATGTTCGGTATGCGGTGCCGCGCTATGTGAGAGGCACGCACTTCTGGCGAGCGACCAAAACTATTACTGCAAGAAGCATGCGCCAGAAGAAGAGCTGCGGGAAGAGAGGAAAGGTGTTACAGGACTATTTAAACGTCTCTTCCAGCGCTAAATTGTGGAATCGGCGACGCTGCTACACGTTTGACTTTTTAGAGAGCTCAGAAAACCCAGCCATATCCAAGGATCGTTTAAGAAGCCGCTGGGGGGATTTGAACCCCCGACCTGCTGATTACGAGTCAGCCGCTCTGCCGGGCTGAGCTACAGCGGCTCGCTGACATCATGGATATTGTCCGCCGCCTATATAAATTTTAGGCTGTCTGGCATGCGTACCGAAGCCGACGCGCGGATGCGTTCGGCTTCAGATGACGCTCTGGTTGTAGGCGTAACGCCCCCACGCGTCGCAGGTCGATCAAAAGTAGTCAGCTGCGGTCTCCAAGGCTCTCGCCAGCAGCTCCGCACACTTGTCAAGATCTTTCAAGCTCAGAACCTCGACCGGCGAGTGTATGTAGCGGGTGGGCACGCTCACGACGCCCGCAGGAATGCCGCTTCTCGTCAGGAGGATGGCGGTGGCGTCGGTCGTGCCGCCCTCGGAGACGCTCAGCTGGTACTCGATCTTGTGCTTCTCCGCCGTTTCTGTGAGCCAGCGGAGCACGGGCGGCGGCGTTATTATGCCGCGGCCGGCGGCGTCCGAAACTGTGATCACGGGACCCTTGTCGAGTTCGATGGCGGCGTCCTTCTTCTCGACGCCGAGCTGCCTCGCAACCGCGATCTCGGTGGCGACCGCCACGTCGGGGTTGAGCTCGAACGCCGACGTCCGGGCGCCCTTCAGCCCGACCTCCTCTTGAACGGTCGCAACCGCATATACCGTGCATTTCGCATCCGTCCGCCTCAACGCCTCGATCATCATCGCAATGCCCGCTCTGTCGTCCAGCGCCTTCCCGGTGACCCTGTCATTTGCGAGCGTCGTCAGCTCCCTGTCGATGGTGATCGGCGTGCCGGGCGCGATGCCCATGTCCTCGACCTCCTCACGGCTGCTCGCACCGACATCGATGAACATGTCCTTCGCCTCCACGACCTTCTTCCGCTCCTCCTCCTTCATGAGGTGCGGCGGCTTCGCGCCGACGACGCCAACGACCTTGCCCTTGCGTCCGTGGAGGACGACTCTCTGGCTCAAAAGCGTTTGATCAAACCAGCCTCCTATCTTCGTGAACCGGATGTAGCCATCGTCCTCAATGTACTTTACCATCAGCCCGATCTCGTCCATGTGCGCGGCGAGCATGACGGACGGCGAGCCGCCACGCCTCGTAGCTATGAGATTTCCAAGCTTGTCCACTTTTGTCTCATCGACATAACCCTCAAGCTCTTCAGCCACAATCTGCCGAACTTCATCCTCATAACCCGCAATCCCGTGAGCGTTCGACAGCCTCGCTAACAGATCCTTTAGCTCTTTCATCCAAACGACCTCCTCATCCCGTAACGTCCCATAAACTTATTACTGCGGACGAAATAATAAACCATGTATGAGGGTAGGTATTCTATCGAGATGGAACGCTACGTGTGGCGTCTCTCTGCATGCAGAGCTCATAGGCAGAGAACTCATGAAAAAGGGGCACGATATAACAGTTTTAGCCCCACATAGACGTAGTGCTGACCTTTGGTGGCATCACAAAATCATAAGAAGGGATGAGGATTTTGTAGTTCGGTGCTATGACGAGAGGACACCTGATCTTAAAAGCGGGAGGTTAGAAGCTGGAAAAATACTTTCTGAAGATTTCGACATCTTCTTAGTCGAGTCTTATGAGCGTTTGCCATACAAGGGTGTTGAGGTTTTGTTGCGGAAGATAAAGTGTCCGAAGGTCGCCGTAATCCACGAAGGGAAGAAAGAGGACATTGGCTACGACCTGCGGAATTTCGATGCGATCGTTGTATTCGACGAGAGGTTCAGGAGGGAGGTGGTGCCACGAAGCGTATGGAAACGGACGCGCATAATACCGTATCCATGTATTCCACCGGTCAGAAGGCGATGGAGGGCGTTTGCGGAGGACGTTCTTCGATTTTTCAGCTTTGGGCGGCAGCCTGTGAGGGAGTACGAGGGGTTTGTCAGGGCGCTTGAAGCGCTGAGCAGGAGGTACGACTTCGAATATTTGGTGTTCCGCTCCGACCATCCACTCCCGTATAACGAACGATGGCTGAAGCAGGAGGTGTTGCGGCTCGACACTGATGAGCTTTACGACCTCCTTTTACACTCTGACATCCACCTGCTCCCGAAGGGCGCCACGAAGAGGGTGGTGGTGTCGTCGACGTTCTCACAGTGCGTCGGCGCCCTCACGCCAATTGTTGCGCCGCACACTCGCCATTTCGAAAACTTACCCGTAATCAATGGGTCCATGCCTGCGGTGATCTACAAAGATCACGAAGAACTTATTAAATTGATAGAAAAGCTCGTCGAGGATGAATATTTCAGAGACGGTGTTATAGAGGCTGCAAGGATTTACGCCGAGGAAAACAGCGTTGGCAGGGTAACTGAGGAATTTCTGAAACTCTTTGAGTCACTCAAGCCTGTTCGAGTCGAGGATCGCCATTAGTTCGCTCAGGTCGATCTCGCCGATGCCGATGACGGAGTCCCCAGCACCATAGCTTATGATTAAGGCGTCGTCAAGCGTGGCGGCACCGCACGGGAACACCGTGAACGGACGGTCTCCATATATTTCATAAGGCTCCCGTGGCTCCATGATGTATTCGGGGGTCACTGCTGTCACCTCTGCATTTTCATTCATCAAGATTGCAAAAACGCGGTAACAGCCGTCTAAATCCACACCGTGCAGCAGCAGAAGGTACTCTCTGCCGACCCTGACGGGCGGCGTGCCCCAACCGAGCTTGCTCTCGAAGTCGGCGGCGTCGAACGCCACGAACGTGTCCATGAGGCTCACGGTCCTAAAGCTCTTGAGCGTTAGAACACTCTCAGGAATCGGACTCGCCACGAGGTAGAAGCTGCCGTCCGTCATGTGCAGTCTGTGGAAGAGCATAAGCGCCTTCATTTTTACAATAAAAGCGTCCTTGTCGCTCACAATGAACGGGCGAAGCCCCCTTGGCAGCCTGAACACGCATATTTTCTCCCAGCATTTGTTCTCCATCGCGGCGGTGACGGGCAACACCTTCTCGTTCCTCTCAGAGCTGAAGTAATGCGACGTGCGTCCGCAGTAAGTCATGAGCCTGCGTCCTCCTATCTCGCAGACTCGCGGGTCCTCCACACCCCACATGTCGAACTTGTTACTCGGGTAGACGACGATGTCAGCAACGCTAATAGGCGGCTCGCGCTCGTAAATGTCCGATAAGTTCAGACGCAGCTCCACAACCGCACTGGCATATTTGAAATAGCCCACCGTTATCCGAGCGTAGAGCACGAGCATCTCGTCCTCTATGACGACCGCGGGGTTGAAGATCGTCAGAGGGCGGGAAATAGGATGACCCCGTAGACGCACGCGGTCCGCCGTGACGACTCCTATCCTTCGCACGATGTCCCTCGTCTCATGACGCCTTCGGGCGCTGACCTCCTTACTCATTGGGTAAAGCGGCTTGAACATCTAACTATTTCCGTCCTCAAGTTTAATAACCTCGCTGGCGATCGGACGGAGGAGCGATGCCCCCGACCGCGTCAGGACGGCGTAGGCGGCGTAGGAAAAATTTAAATATAAGCTTGAAGCTACTTCCAGTAGGCAATGCTCCGGCGGGCTACCTAGTAGGGGCAGGGTGGTGGCGTGGCGCCAGGTCCTGCCCTGACGCCAAAGCCGCTGGGGGAGCTGCGCCGCCAGCTTGGCGGTGAGTAACGGAGGCAGGTGAGAACATGCCGGAGGACAACGTGATATACGTGGGTAACAAACCCGTAATGAGCTACGTGCTGGCGGTCGTGACACAGTTCAACAACGGCAGCGAAGAGGTGGTGATAAAAGCCCGAGGACGCTCCATTTCGAGGGCTGTGGATACAGCAGAGGTCGTACGCAACAAGTTCATGCCGAACGTCGAGATCAGAGACATAAAAATAAGCACCGAGGAAATCGAAGGAGAAGGAGGGCAAAAGGCAAACGTTTCCTCAATAGAGATCGTGCTGGGCCTGAAGAAGTAATTTTTTATTATTCCTCCTTTTTTGACTCCTTAACCCATCCCTTTATTTTCCGATAGTCACAGACTACTTGTGATGGCTGAAGATGAGCCGCCACTCGCTAAATTTAAAAAGCGGCACATCATCTCGATGCGAGACTTTACTAAAGAGGAGATCGATTTCATTTTGGAGGTTGCGGAACGCCTCGAACCTTATGCGAGAGGCGAGCGACGCAGCAACGCTCTCGCTGGAAAGCTCCTTGCTAACCTTTTCTTCGAGCCTTCGACGCGAACTCGCATGTCGTTCGAGACCGCCATGAAAAGGCTCGGCGGCGACGTCCTGAACATGAGTGGCGTTGAAGCCTCTTCCATAGCGAAAGGTGAAAGCCTCGCCGACACCGTCCGCGTGATCAGCAAGTATTGTGACGTCATCGTGCTGAGGCATCCCAAAGAGGGCGCCTCCAGGCTCGCCGCCGAGTTCTCAGAAGTGCCGGTGATAAACGCCGGCGACGGCGCCGGGCAACATCCCACACAGACCCTTCTCGACCTTTACACGATGAAGAAGGAGTTAGGACGGCTTGAAGGTCTTAAAGTCGCGTTGGTTGGCGACCTTAAGTACGGAAGGACTGTACACTCCTTGGCTTACGCGCTTTCGCTTTATGGCGCTGAGATTTATCTTGTGTCCCCAGAGCTCCTGAAGATGCCGCCGGAGATAAAGGAGGACCTGCGTGGTGCGAAAATTCACGAGACCTCGGACGTAAAAGAGGTAATAAGCGACGTTGACGTTTTATATGTCACAAGAATACAGCGGGAACGCTTTCCGGATCCCACGGAGTACCTAAAGGTCGCAGGTTCTTACCGCATCACTCCCGACATGCTGGAGGAGAACGAGCGGTTGATAGTCATGCACCCCTTGCCACGAGTGGACGAGGTCGACCCCGAGATAGACAGGACGAAATACGCGAAGTACTTTGAGCAAGCGTTCTACGGCGTTCCTGTGCGCATGGCGCTCCTCGTGACGCTCCTCGAAGCCGAGGTATAGCGCGCTGGTGCCGTTATTTAAGCCTCAGAACTGCAAAGCAATATATGCGGCGGGGGATAACTGGCTTGTTGGACGCGTTCAGGGAGAGCCTTGAAGAGATAAAAGATGGTGCAAAAGTGGTTTTCACTGGCACTATAGGTGTTTGCACGCCGTTCACAGAGCTTCTTGCGTACTCCGTCCGGAACAGGAATTTCGAGATGGTCTACGTGCCGAACGCTGACGTTAGTAAGGCAAAGAAAATGAAGTTCGTCGAGGACATCGGTTATTGTGTCGCGGACGAGCCCGCCGACCCGAAGAATGCGGATGTGGTCGTTGTGCTCGGAGGACTGGCGATGCCAAAATACCCATGTGACGCTGAGGACGTTCTTAAATTCCTGAGAGAAGTCTGCAAACCGTCTGCTAAGGTGATTGGCTTTTGCTTCATGAACATCTTCGAGCGCCAGAACTGGCTCTCGAAGATCGAATTCGACACGGTCATAAACGGCACGATCGACGTTGAGGTCAAAAGAAAAAGTTGATAAGCCGCGCGTTTATGCTTCTAAGGACGTACGACAGTTCCAGAGACGACCTCGCCGCGCAAGAACTTCAGGACGTTGTATTCCTTTTCAGCATTGAAGATGAGGGAAGAGATCCCGCGCGTCGCCGCCAATTTCAAGAGCTTCTCGACCTTGGATATCATACGGCCTGTGACGTCATGCGTTTTCGCTGTCGCCGCCTCAGATGCCGACGCTAAATGACGTTCGAACTCCTCGACTTCGGGACGTAGAGCCTCGAAGTTCGAGGGCGTTATTTCACGGAGCATGTAAATTTCAGAGTCACGTTTTGCGAAGACGCCGTCCTCCCGCACGCCCGCTCCGGCTCTCGAGGCGTTAAGAGCAGCGGCGACGTGCACGAGAATGTCATCACCGGAGAGTATAGAAAAGTTATGGAGTTCGTCGAGTACGATGTCGCCGTGCAGCACAGGAATTATACCCTTGGAAAGCGCAAGGCGAACGGACTCAAGATTCATCATCTTCAGGACGCCCCCTCGCATCACCGCACAACTCATCGGGTGTACGGGTATAACGTCAAGCCCTACTTCGCTCAAAGCTTCAACGAACATGCAGTTTAGCCTTTTGACGGCGGCGTGCGTCTTCAAAGCGTCTTTAACATCCCTGCTTTTGAAGTATCTCGCAGCTTGCGGGTGTCCGAAGGAGCCTGCACCATGTATCAAGACCAGCTTTCTCACACCACTCTCCTTTATCTCTCTAGAGATTCGCCGCATTTGGTCGAGTTTAGGCATCTCCTCCTCGCTTTTCTTGGTGATCACGCCGCCGCCGATCTTAAGGACGCATAGCCCGCCCATCTCATCCGAGAATCCGCTCTATGAGCCAAGCGGCGTCGAACTTCTGGAGGTCGTCGTAACCCTGTCCGGTGCCGACGAAAATTATCGGCTTACCAGTAACATAAGCTATTGAGATGGCGGCGCCGCCCTTGGGGTCGGCGTCGAGCTTTGTTAGTATCGTAGCGTCTATTCCGATAGCGTCGTTAAAGCGAGTCGCCCGTTCGACGGCGTCGTTGCCCGCAACGGCTTCGTCCACGAATATTTTGAGGTGCGGCGAATTCACCCGGCATATCTTACGAAGCTGCTCCATTAGGTTAATGTTCGTGTGCATCCTGCCGGCGGTATCTGCAAGGACGACGTCACGGCGGTGCGCCCGTGCGTATTCGACGGCGTCGTAGACGACGGCAGCGGGATCTGCCCCATACTGGTGCTTTATGAGTTTCACGCCGAGGTTTCTCGCATGCGTTTCGAGCTGCTCGGCGGCGCCCGCCCTGAAGGTGTCGGCGCAGGCTAAAACGACGGAGTGACCGTTGTCGAGGAGGCGTTTTGCGACCTTTGCGATCGTCGTCGTTTTCCCGGTGCCGTTCACGCCCACGAACACTATTCTCACGGGCCTCTCACAACGCTCGACGAACTCATCGAAGTCAAATTCGTAAGGGAAAAGCGTTTTCAACAACGCTTCCCGTAATGCGTCCCTGACGACGACTTCAGTGCTTTTCAGCAACTTCTTGCGTCGCCCTATGAGCTCGTTTCTGACGGCTTCGATGATGCTCTCAGCCACGGGCAATGCAACATCGCTTTCAAGCAGTGCAAATTCCAACTCCTCCAGCGGCTCCTCTAAGTCCTTGCTGTCAAGGATCACCTCGCCTTCGGTGACGACCGTTTTGACCTCTTGCACCTTCTTCTCAATACTTTTCGTAAACTCTCTGAACTTTTGTTTCAGCCGCTCGAACATCTAACACCACTCTGCCTGCAGCGGCGTCAATTACATTTGCTCTTGTCTTGGTCGCTCCTGCCTCGCAAGTATTTCTTGGAGCCGTGCCTGCACCCTCTGCGCCTCCTGTTCTAGTCTTTGCAACGTCTCTGTTATCTCGGCACGCCTCTTCTCAAGTTCCTCCTTCCTCTCCCTCAGGCTTTCAATGGCGCTGTCAGGATCTTTCTCAGCGCTCACACCCGCTCCCAGATTCACTATCACCTTTTCAGGCGTGCTCAGAGTAGCATACACGGAGGCGCCGGCGCCGACCGACACGAGCAGCTCGTCGCCCGCCTTCAGCTTTTTCAGATATTTTATGGTTTCTATGGCTTTCTCATACTCTGCTACAGATTGCTGAACTAGGACCAGTTCCTGCGTCAGGGCGTCTGCTTGCGTCTGGTATTGGCGAAGCCGCATCATTAATGCCTGTGCCTCTTGCGCCTCTGCCCTCTCATTTCTCCCAGCTCGCTCCTCCAATCTTACCACCTATTTATAATTAGTAAAAAGCAAAAGCTTTCAGCAGCTATGCTGCTCCTAAGTCTCCCAACAAACTTATAAATTTTGGAGGGATGAAGTCGGCAACATAAACGCGGTCGGTCGCTTTTTCTATTCGAATGCCCTCCGCCATCGCTGCCTCCGCATCTATCTTCAGGATCACCGGGCGGTCGGTTCGCCGCTTCCCGACCTCGATGGCGTCCTCGACGCTCGCTGACAGGTGTACTTTGCGCCTGCCCATCGGTTTTAGTCCTTCTCGCAAAATCTCGGCGGCGGCTTCCGCCGTCGTCCCGTGGTAGAGGGTGGCTACATCAGCCGCTGGCAGCTCTATCCGCACGTCTATCGAGTGCCCGTATCTCGCCCGTATCATGCCATCTCGCAGCTCGTAACGTCCCTTTGGGTCGCTCCTCACCACATCTATCACAAGCTCCTCATCCGCATAAGGGACTCTCCTACGCAAATCCTTCAGGAGCGCCTTCAAGCTCATGAAGCCATCTTCTCTCATTTTAGGCGACTTTCTATGTCTTAAGATGTAGCTCATAGCCTTGCTTACCTTTATTTTCATCTCAAGCTCCGTAAGAGGTCTTATTTTCAGGATTCTCCTGTTGTCGAGGCGTTTCCAGTCTATACCCGTGGGTCTCCTCCTCGGCTCCTTTATTTTGATCACCTGAGTGGGCGTGACTATGAGGTTCACGGCGACATCGTTTTTGTCATGCGGCAACTCATCGAAGACCTGCGAGTCGTGAACTACTGCGACTATTGGCGTGGTTTCGCCGACGCTCCCTATTTCTTTAAGGATTGCATATTCGAGGTCGAAGAAGCCTGTACCTTTGCCAATGCGACTCCCGTCGCTCCGACTGACAGCAACGGCGCCCGTGACCATCAAATCGATCCTCCCAATGTCTTCAAACGAAGTTTTCAGCCGCCTCCCGTATTTCACGACCTCTTTGCTGCGGACTGCCGAGCGCCATACGTTCTCGTCGAGGACGGATGGATCGAGCTCATAGAAGCCGTCGGCGAGCGCCGGCGTCGCCATTATGACGGTCTTCCCGTCTTTCAAAGCATTAAGCCTGACGTGGTATTGAGCGGAGTCAGGCGGCACGAATATCCTCTCAGCATTTTTATAAACGTCAAGCGTACGCAGGAGCGAGGCGGCTGCCTCCTGCCCAGGAAACGGAGGAATTTTGTTAAAAGGGTGCGTGACGCCCAACTCCTGCATCCGCTTCCAAACTTCCGCCCGCACCTGCTTCTTGCTCCTAGATGGGTCCATAACATCACCAGCGAGCCCTTTTGCTCAAATTGGCGTCGCTTTGATTTAAGGCTTAATGCCAAAAGACTTAGCTTATTCAGCCATTTTGAGCTTTACACAGACTTCCTTCATCTCCCATTCTTTAGTCACGAGATATCCCCGTTCTTGATCTTTACAATCGCTGCAATGGAGACATCAAAGGGCTTCACGCTTGCAACGAGCTTCAGCATCACCGCCTTCATTGCAACTCGAGACCAGAGGAACTAGTAATGTTTCAGCGCCCCCCGCACCGCTCCTGGGAAGCCGACGAATTATTACCCGACATTTGACGATTTCATCATCCGCTGCGTCGAGAACTTTTCATAATGCTTCGTGACCCTTGTTTTTAACAGCGACGAGCACATCAGCGTCGAGGTTGATTCTCAGCGCCGCTGGGTGGCATGCCTTCTTCCAAAGGAGCAGAAATTTTTCTGCTCTCGATCCCAAACGCTTCGACATCGGCGGGGAAGCTAGCGCCGTCCGCTGGTGAGGTCAGAACCAGTGATCACGCCATTCCCAGCAGTTCAATAACACGCTGCCATGCCGCCTTTAGAGGACGCCAGATTTTTTCCCGCCTCGCCTCATCGCTCTCGTATTTCCAGAGCCATAGCGCCGCAATTAAAAGCACGAAAAAGGCGGCGCCAAATGTTTTTCTCGTCCCGCTCACTTCCACGTCGTGCAATGTTGCAAATACGTTGCAAATAAGTATGCCAAGCGAAAAGGCGCTCATCATTACTAAGACGTGCCAAAGCGAGAAGCGACGCTCCGCATAAATGCAAACAGCAAGAATTAACAGCGGCATTAGGTAAAAACCCAGCAGTGAAAGCCCGAATACTATATCACCGACGCCTGAAGCCAGAAATTTCTCGATGCGATTTTCCACGGTGGAAACATGCTCGACGCGTCCGGCTACGACCAGCGTCTCGAAGGGCTCGCCGCCGAAATAGTCGTAATCATGCCAGTTTACATACCATTCTGCAGTCTTATCTCTGATGAGCAATACGTCTCCTTCAGAGACATCGACGGCGTTCTCGACTACTACGAGCGCCCTCTCTTCCGAGACGCTGTCCTCAAGCAGTAAAAGCACGTATTCGCCTTCCTCAGCAGTCGGCAGTATTTCGGGAACTTCGTGCGGCTGGAGCTTCTCAACGGCGATCACGACGCCGGCGTCTCCTAACCCCTCATGAACGGCGTAGGGCAGTAGCAACACGATGTATGCGATCAACAAACCCGTGAGTACAAACTTAAACTTAGCCTTCATCCTCCCTCCTTTGCACGAAGTAAACGCCGGCGAGCAGCGCAATCGCAATCACGGAAAACGCGACCACGTAGCTTAGTGGTATGAGCGGGGCTTTTTCTAAAACCCTCACCTCATAAATCCTCGTGTACGAGTACTCCTTGCCGAAACGGTCGTTGTAATGCACATTTATTTTGAGAGCATACATGCCAACCTTCGCATCATCATCAACATAGACGCCGAACGCCGCAGTTTCTGAAGAGTCGGGTGGGATCTCGCCAATGAAATAATAGGACTCTGAGAGCAACCCGACACTCGAAACCTCCACCCTCACGTCCTCGGCGTTCTCAGTGCCCACGTTCGTCAGTTTCAGCATGAGTATGCCCTCGCTCCCTTGCTGCAAGTTACTCGGCTCCAGCGTTATTTCTTGGATGTAAACAGAAGGCTCGCCACGCACGAAAACGCCGATCTCCTTCCGCTCGACGTTGTTTCTGCTCGTTTCGTCCTCGTAGCGGAGCGTCAGCTCGAATATATGCTGCGAGGTGTGTGCGTCGGCGGCGACGCTGAGGTTAAATGTCACAAGCGTTTCCTCTCCGCTCTTAAGCACGCCCAAGTACTCCTCGACGTCGCCACCTACGGGCATAAACGGCGACGACACCGAGATGTTCGCACGTAAAGCCCTTGCATCCGAAATGCCCACGTTCTTCAGCCTTATCTTAAGGGAGAACGTGTCCCCAGGCTTCACCACCTCAGGAACGGTTTCTACGCTTAGAACTTCGATCTCAGCCCTTTTAAGCGAGCCCGTCACCCTTAGCGAAAAATAAATGGTTTCGCTGCACAGCTCGCCCTCCTCCCCCCATTCATCCCTCCAAAAAACCCTCAGCGGAATGTAATAAACGCCGACATCAGCCCCCTTGTCCACGTAAACTTCGTAAGTTACGGAAGCTTCCTTGCCACCGGCAACTGTACCTATCTCCTTACGGGTAGCTCCCAAGATTTTTATTGGTGATTCGATGGCTAAAACCTCAACGGCGACGTGGTAGACCTCAGTGGTGCCCAAGTTGCGTATTGAGATTACTACCTCCCTCTGCTCCGCCGGCGACAACTCCTTCGGTGAGACTTGGGAGACACAAAATTTAGATACTTCAGAGGTCCCAGCAGCTACGGCTAATGGCGCTATGGTAAGAATCGCTAAGAGCGAAAGCAAGAATACAAGGGCAGCTGTAGAGGGTATACTGCCGCTCATCCCCGTCGCTCACCGCTTTAATTTCAGCGGTCCCAGCTTCCTTATAGTTTCGGTGAACTCCCGCATGACATTTGCAAATTTCTGCCCTTCAGATGCGGAAATCCACTCCAGCCGCAACCGCTCAGGCTCTATTCCCAGCAGCTCCAAAGCGCGCTTCGTGCGCTTCACCCGCTCCTCTGCCTTTAAGTTTCCGGTCTGGTAATGGCAGTCGCCGATGTGGCAGCCGGTCACGAGGACGCCGTCCGCTCCGTTCTTAAAGGCTTCGAGAATGAACACAGGCTCGACCCTACCGGAGCACATTACTCTGATAATACGGACATTCGTTGGATACTGAAAGCGAGAGACCCCTGCGAGATCAGCGCCAGCATAGGAGCACCAGTTACAGCAAAATGCTACGATCCTTGGCTCAAACATTTTCCTTCACTAACAGTTCCCTCGTTAATATTTAAACGTATAGGGGAAGGTGAGCGGGAAAGTAATGAACGCTTCGATGATAGCAGCGGCTGCGAGCAGTGGCATGACCACGCCAGCAAAAAACTTCAGACCATTTATGATTTCCACTCTGAGCTTCTTCTTGCCGTTTCTGCGGAGAGCGGCGTTCAGCGTCTCCTGCCCAAATTTTATGCCCACGGCAATGCTTAAAATCATAGCGGGGATCTCAAAGACGCCATGTGGCAGAACGCCGACGACAAAAGCCGTCCAGCCGAACTTATCCCTGACGACCGCTGCCAATACCCCCAAAAGCGCGCCGTTGGACGCTGCAAACAGTATTGGGATTATACCAAGGGCTACGCCTAAGAGCACTGCGACTAAACACAGCAAGGTGTTATGAAAGAATATATAAAGAGCGATTTGAGGCGTGCTCATCTCCATAATCGGACTGAAAGCCTCACTTATGATTCCTATGAGTATGGAGACATCTTCGGGATGCATCATCGCGTAAAAATAGCCGAGCACTCCTGAGAGCAAAAACGTAATGAGCGAAAGTACTATGTGGAACTTTAGCCCCCGTACGTATCTCAAGTAAGCCATCAGTTTAAAATTGTTCCTCTTGTTTTTGTTTTTATCCATGCGTGCGGAAATATACGCGTAGCGTAAGACGGGCATCTGCGGAGCAATTTGGTGCCAGTTCAAGCTTGAACGGCGGACTTCGCCCCCGATCCGGGGCTCCCTCCCCAACATTGCACCCTATTTAGCATAACTGAGAATATGCTTGAGAATGGGTGAGGGTTTATGAGGACGAGCTAAGTGACGAGGGCATCATCCCGGATGAGTTTATGAGAGAAATAGCAGCACGCCTTCCAACCTACAGAAAGCTTAACTATATGCTTTTATAATTTCTTGGAGGTGCACGCCATGGACGGCGGCGTGCTTGAAAACGTTAAGGCATTCCTGATAGACATGGACGGCACGCTCTATGTCGGAAAAAGCCCGGTAAAAGGCGCAAGCGAGACCATCACCTTCCTGAGAGAGAAGAGTTACAAGTTCAGATTTGTGACGAACGCAACAAGAAGGAGCCGCCGCTCGCTATGCGAAAGGTTCAAGGGTCTAGGCTTTGAGGTTTCTGAGACTGAAATATTCAGTGCACCACTTGCGACCGCCCGCTACGTGATAAAGAGGGCAAGGGAGCTAGGATGTGAGCCCAGGTGCTTCTTACTCACCACAGGGGACGTTCACAAGGATTTTGAGGAGGCTGGAGTTATCATAACCGATGATGATCCGAAATTCGTAATTTTAGGCGACGCTGGCGACAACTTCACATATGCAAGTCTTAATAAGGCGTTCCGTCTCGTTTTGAGCGGTGCGGAGCTTGTCGCCATGGAGAAGGACAGGTACTGGATGGGCTCCGAGGGTCTGATGCTCGGGGCGGGGCCTTTCGTCGCCGCTGTCGAATACGCGGCGGGCGTGGAAGCCAAGGTCATGGGGAAGCCCTCCAAGGACTTCTTCGAGCTTGCGCTCAGGGACATGGGCGTGAAGCCAGAGGAGACCGCCGTGATAGGCGACGATGTGATAAGCGACGTTGCGGGCGGCAAAAAGCTGGGAATGAAGGGCATACTCGTGAAGACCGGGAAGTTCCGCGAGGAAGCTTTAGAGAAGGCTGAGATTAAGCCCGATTTGATTTTAGAGTCCATAGCTGAACTGCGGGTGCTTGTGTAGGTGATGCAGCCCGTCTTCGGTTCTGGCATGTAGCGAGAAGATTTATGATAAGAAGATGCAAAACACCAGAAGATGGAAAATTCTGACAAGTGCCCAGTTTGCGGCTCCAAATTGAAGAAGAAGGTTCTTCCGTTTGCGCCGTGTGCGGGCGCCGTGCCTTACTGTCCAAAGTGCGGCTGGGGAGATGTCCCACCAAGATCGATAACATGCAGGTGAGGCGTGCGGCGGCGTCAAATACAGCTTTGTCTTACCTTTAACTATGTGGACGTATGCGAAGGCGGGCGTTGACATCGAGAAGGAAGCAGCGGTCGTAAAGGCGTTACGTGAGGGGCTGCGCGGCGTCGGCGGTGTGGGCGAGGGACACTTCGCAGGACTCATCGAGCTCCCGTTCGCCGAGGATTACCTGCTTGCGCTCACCTGCGACGGCGTCGGCTCGAAAATACTGGTTGCGCAGAAGTTAGGGAAGTTTGACACGATAGGCATAGATTGCATCGCGATGAACGTGAACGACATCATCTGCGTAGGCGCTAAGCCGATCGCATTCGTCGACTATTTAGCCATGGAGCGGCTTGACGAGGAAATTGCAAAGGAGATCGCCAAGGGTTTGCAGAGGGGGGCGGAACTTGCGGGCGTCCGCATACTTGGCGGCGAGACGGCGACACTTCCGGAACTGATAAACGGCATCGACCTCTCGGGGGCGTGTGTCGGCTACGTTCGCAAGGACAGAATCGTCAGCGGCGAGAAAATAGAGGAGCGCGATGTCGTCATAGGCTTAAAGAGCAGCGGCATCCACAGCAACGGCTTGACGCTCGCGAGAAAGGTTATAGAGAGTGCTGGGTTATCCTATGAGGACGACTTCCCATACGGAAACAAGACGATAGGCGAGGAGCTTCTGACGCCGACGAGGATCTACGTTAAGGATATTTTGAAGCTTTTAAGCAAGTGCGAAGTGCACGGCTTAGCCCATATTACGGGCGGCGGGGTGCTCAAACTTTTAAGGCTTACGAGACTCACGGGCAAGGATTTGGGCTTTGAGCTCGACGAGCCGCTGGAGCCGCAGCCCATTTTTACTTTCTTACAAGAGCTGGGCGAGATCAGTGACGAGGAAATGTATAAGACTTTTAACATGGGCATGGGTTTCGCCGTTGTCGTCCCGGAAAGTGAGGAGCAGAGGGCTAGAAAAATTGTGGGTGGAAAAGTTGTAGGGCGGGTTGTCAAGGGTAAAGAAGTTAGGGTGAAGGGTATGCGTATCGTAGGGTGAGGAAATGGCAAAAAGAATCTCGGTAGACGAATATTTCATGGAAATAGCGAAGGTCGTGGCGAAACGCTCGACGTGCCTCCGTCGTCAAATCGGGGCGGTCATCGTGAAGAATAAGATCATAGTCTCAACCGGCTATAACGGCGCTCCGAGGGGGCTACCGCACTGTCTTGACATCGGCTGCCTCCGGGACGAGCTTGGGATCGCAAGCGGCGAGCGGCATGAAGTATGTCGCGGAGTGCATGCGGAGCAAAATGCTCTCATACAGGCAGGACGTTCCGCAGAGGGGGCGACGCTCTACGTGAATGCTTATCCTTGCAAAATATGCGCGAAGCTAATAATAAACGCGGGAATAAAGCGTGTCGTCGTTTCTGGCGAATATAGCGATACTGAAGGCTTAGATCTGCTGAGAGATGCAGGTGTCGAAGTTGTGTTCCTAAAAGATGCAAAGGAAGAGGAGTCAGCTTCTCCCGTCTGAAGGCGGGAGCTTCACTTTAAGCCTCTCCACTCCGCCCTAGAGCACCGCCCCAGAGCCGGAGCCTCACGACGTTTGGGCTGCTCACCGCAGCCCCTGACCGGAGCGTATAGCCCCTAATCCCCTCAAGGGGCTTTCTTAGCGACTTTCTGTAACGGGCATAGCTGCAGGAGACGTTTTGCTTTTAAGGATGTAGTCCTCGCCTGGTCGCCGCACCTTAACATACCCTCACAGGGTATGCGAAGGCGGGCTCAAACGTCCTGAGGACGCCCCGGCTACCAGGCATCGCCGGGTAGTCTCGCCCCTCGGGGTCATCGCCGCCCAGCGCATCACTCATCAGCCCTGAGCGGGGGCAGTTAGCCCGCTTACCCTCCTACACCTCGCCCTCAGGCTCCCATCGCCCTCATCCGAACGGGCTTCAGAGGGCATTTGCATCAGAGTGTGAGGGATTATATAAATTTATTGGTTACTGTTGCGAACCTCCCCGATGCAATGTGGCTGAGAAGTGCCGACTTGAGAGACGCTGAGATTATTGGTTTAGAAGCAGCAGCTCCTGTCACTGTTTAGAGACGAACTCCTCAACCTTAGCTTTTATGTCGGCGCTGCGCATTATCGAGGTACCTATTAGAAGAGCTTTTGCGCCCTGCTCAAAGAGCTTTCTCGCGTCTTCAACGGTGTTTACACCACTCATCGCCACGAGCGTCTTCTGCTTGAGTGGCGGCACGGCGCAGACAACACGGCTGAACGTCTGCATATCAACACGCATTGTGGCTAGATCCCTGTTGTTCACGCCCACGAGCTCATAATGCAGCAGTTTATACCTCTCAACCTTGGAAGCGTCGGCAAAACTCCCATCTATTTCCACTAAGGGCTCCATTCCGAGATGCTGGATCAGCCCTGCGAGTCTTAACAGCTCCTCAGGGCTCAAAAGCCTCGCAATAAGGAGGACCGCATCGGCGCCGTGCACGTAAGCCTCATAAACCTGAAACTCGCTGATCACAAAGTCCTTCATCAAAACTGGAATGCTGACATTAAGCTTCACTCTTAGAATGTCGTCAGGCTCGCCACCGAAAGCAGCGCTCGTGTGCACCGAGATTGCGCACGCGCCGCCAGCCTCCATCAGTTTTGCAGCCTTTACCACGTCAATATCTCTTATTTTCTCTGAAGGGCTGCGTCTCTTGACTTCTGCAATTATCGGTCTCCGCCCCTCAGCTCTTGCATTTATGATACTGTTCCTGAGACTGCGCCGCTCGCACAGTCTTTCTACAATACCGTGTTTCTCCCTTATTATGTTCTCAAGCATCTTCAGCACCATTATGGGTACAATCCATGGTTATCATGTAAAACGGAAAAAGATCGATCATGTTCCGCGGTCGGCAACCCTAGTCGCAACGACGGCGCCATGCTTGATAAACTTCCTCCTCGCAGCCTTTATGGTTCCGGAAATCCCCCTAACTCTTATGCTTATCCTTTTCCCACCAACTGAGGGTATACATGCAAGCGCTGCCCTCACCTCGTCCGTCTTTTTATGAGCACAGCGCACGATGCCCGTGTAAACTTCAAAACCCTCGAAGGCATCATCCTCCTTGTCAAAATCGATGAGCCAAAGCTTACAACTACTCGCTACAGTTTCACCAAAAAGTGAGTACAAAGAGTTCCAAAGCTCTTTTAGGAATTCGCCTTTCTCCACTTCACCCTCGCTTAAAATCTCGAACACTATGTATCTTTTCTTCCCTCTTAAGGACGGTAACAACCTTGTCATCGCACGAGGCGTGCGTCTTTTTCCTCCTTCCTTTTTAAGACCTTCAAGGGCGTTTCGGCGACGGCTTTCAACGCCTCCTCCCGCTCCATCCCGAAAAGCTTGGCGACAGCGATCAACTCTCTCGGCGCCCTAATGTCATATAGTGTGCCGCCGCTTGTCAGAATGGCATTTGCTCCATATTTCCTTACGAGCTTGAGCGTCTCGCTCATCCTTTGCAAGACTTTCGCACGGGCGCCTCTTTTACTGTGGATGATGCTTGCGATATTGAACTCAATAGCGACTCCGCTTTCAGCCGCGTACCTCATACACACATGGTTGAGCTCGTCACCTTGCTCGAGATGTGCGAGGAAGTCCACTCTTTTATCCTTTAAAGCAGCTCTGTTCACAGAGTCGTCGCCACTTCGCACCGCTAAAACGTCGACGCTCCTCCTGTACTTCCGTATTTTTCTGTGCAGCTCTGCAACATCCTCCGCTCTTATTTCCACACCATGCAATAAGGAAAGCTTCCCGCTGCTACCCACTTCCGCATCAAACCCCCCTCCTGTGAAGCATTCGTCCTCTTCGATCACAGCGATGCATGAGTAACCATACCTCAAAGCAACCTTTACCAACCGCTCAGGATGCTCGTTTCCCAGATGTATATGCAGGTCGGAGAACATGCCCCTCAAATATTATCACGAGGGGTTGAAATATTTGAGCTAAGGTGGCAGAGGGATGAGGTTCGTAGTAGAGAATTTTGGTCCGGTAAGGCGGGCGGACGTGACGCTCGGCAGCCTCACGGTGTTCGTCGGTCCGGGCGGGACCGGAAAATCCTACCTCGCTTACCTGATATGGACGCTCAGGCGTATGGAGCCCGATTGGGAGGTTCTGGGAAC
>Ga0209411_100020_pt1 | contig 23449 bp, 22 predicted proteins | sample Mar14336cmmetaG_FD_185479 | JGI IMG/M metagenome (GOLD analysis project Ga0209411, IMG submission 185479) | Marine hydrothermal vent microbial communities from Guaymas Basin, Gulf of California to study Microbial Dark Matter (Phase II) - Marker... ... | reverse complement strand
CCCCGCCTTCGTGGAAGTCCTTAGAGAACAGTTTCCTAAGCTCGTTTGCTGCCGCCAAGACTTTCTCCGTCGGGAAAAGGGCGAGGAGGTCGTCGCCGCCGGCGTAAATCAGCACGCCCTCGTAATTGTCAACGACGTGGGGAACCAGCTCAACTGAGAAGTATTTGAGCGCTCGGCTGATTGCCATGTGCATCGAAGGGGAGAGCAGGCGCTTCTCGCTCAAAACGCCCCTCAAATGGCTTCTCTCGTAACACGCTTCAACTGCTGGATGGATAAACTCCTTGAACTCCGGAAGCTTCTCTCCGGAGAGGAGCTTCCCCATCTCATCCCCGTCCATCATCAGAATCGCATAATAACGGCTTGGCGCTCCGTAAACTTCGTACAGCCTCTTAAGCTCTTCTCTGAGGCTTTGGACGTCTCGGTCGGTAAGCCCTTTCCTCTGGAGGAACTCTATTTTCTCTTCGTCATCCCACTCATGCTCGTAAGCGAATTCGGGCTCAAGCTCTATAAGCTCTCTGAGACGGGGGGACGCACCGATGACCTTCAGGAAATTATGAGCGGCGACGTGCACCACCGACTTCATCTGCGGCGCAATGCCCCCGCCACCGGCTTCGAAAATCTTTTTCGCAACCTCCGGGTAGATCCTTTTAGTCAAGCACACCGCGCAGAGCGTCTCCCCCTCTTTAACGAGGGTGGGGTGTTTTTGAGAGAGCCTTTTCGTCTCGCTCTTCGAGATGAGGGCGTTCCGGACGCCACACATCTTACACTTACGAAGCTCCGAAGGCGGCTCTTCGTACTGCTCGAACAGCCTCGACTCGTGCTTTAATACGCTCTGCGCAAGCTCGAAAGCGGCGGCGTAGAAGTTTCCGGCATTCGTTCTCCCCCACTCCGCATTTATGGCTTCGATCCAAGCGTCTAGGGTCTTGCGCCCGCCTTCCCCTCCCGCTTCCAGCAACCCCTCCCTCACTCGCCCGTAGGTCTCAAGGTCAAAGAGCTTAACGAAAACCGTCGTGACCTGAAGGCTGTTCCTCACCTGTTTTTGCCACGTTTCCCTGTCGAGTCTGACGTTTTGCTCTTGGAGCCAGCTTAGAGCCTGTCTCGAAATTTCCTCAAACTTTTCCAAAACAGCCTCCTTGACCTCCTTGCAGAGTTTTGCGGCTTGCGAGTGCGGAATTAGGGCGAGGAAGGTGTTCGGGAGGTTTGAGACGCTCAGGCTTTTAGGGTCGGGAGGGGTGTCGAGCAGGTGCTGTTTGTAGAGGTGGAGGTCGAGAAAGGGTTGTCCTCGGAGGTGAGGGAAGATGACGGAGTCCGGTCCGAACTTTTCGAAGATGACCTTTAAGCCCTCGAAGGTGAGAGTCGAGAGTATGTGGCTGCCCGCCCAGAGGTCGGAGAGGCGTCTCGCCTGCGAGATGAATTCCTGTGCCGCAGAAATTTTGAATGAGAACAAAGCGAGGTCGTTCTTGTCACGTGCGGAGGCGACGGCGGCGGTCGCATCCGAGTGGTCGAGGATGCTGTGGTTCGGCACTCGTGTGTCCGCCGGCAGGAGCTTGACCAAAGAGTAAAGCTCTGGGAGCCTCCGCCAGACTGCAAAATACTTGGCTTTCGGCTCCAAGCTCGCAAACCTCCTCAGAACTTCAGGATTGAAGGCTCTCCTGTCGAAGAATTTTCTCCCCAAGGTCGCAGCCTCATCCCTAAGGTCTTTCAAATGCAGAGTTTTTGCGGAGAGGGGATGCTTGAGCAGGGGCTTGTTCGGGGCGGAAAAGTCCACGAGCACGTCGCAGCTCTTAGGGAGGCTCAGCCGGTCCATGGCGGCGGCGACCTCGTCCGCAAACCCCAAGGAGCTGTCGTATTCGAGTCCAAGAGCACGGAGGGCGGCATCTCTGCGGTTCTCATGGTCATGGATGCGCAGGGCTTTGTCCGGAGGGTCGTGGAGGAAGGCTTTTAGCTTTTTGTTCCAATCTACCACCCCGTCACCTCCTTCCACCCTGAATTCCGTAAATCTTCTTCGAGCCTTCTCAGGAATCTTGAGAAATCGTCGGGCATCCCCACTTCCTCCCCACTCTCTTTAACTTTAAGCCTCCTAGCGGGATGGAACTTCGACTTCCAGATCAGCACCCTTCCCCAATACTCCCGTCCGCTCTTAAAAACTCCGAGCATGACCGGGGAGGCTCGCCGCTTGAAATCTTCATGAGCGGGCTCCAGCGTGCAGCGCTTGTTCCTGAAATGGTACTGCAGCGGAAGCCCGAAAAAGACCCTTTGCTCCCCAGCCATCGCACGCCCGCCACCGAACCTCAACCATCTTACAAAGCTTGGATCGCTCATCCTCCTCCTAATTCCCCTCAGCCACTCCTCCAGACCTCTAAGAGCCTCTTGGCTGCTGTTAAACCTTTTCACGAAGATGCTTAGGAATCGGGGGTGAAGCGTGGGCGTGGGTGCGAGTTGAGGCGTTCCGGGCAAGCCTCCGATCTCGACTTCGGCTCTGGACGCATCACTACAGCTTTCAGCGAACTCCCTGACCACTTTCAATCCCTGCTTGAGGAAGTGAGGGTAATCGATGCGTGTGGGTGTGCGTGTGGGTGGGAAGGGGATGAATCGCAGCGTCCCGGAATCGAGATGAAGCTCTTGCGGCGAGGCTTTGAGTACGGAGAGCGAGCCGGCGCCTCTTCTGTTACGGCTCCCCACGCCGCCGAGATTCAGAAGTAACCAGAGAGAGGCGAGCGCCATCTTAAAGGATTCCTCACTACGTGAGCTCAGAAATACCTCAAATCTGGAGCCGGGAATGTAGCATGGACGCTTTTGCATTTGCATCGAAAAGAAGAGGTATCCAGCGTCCTTCACGCATTCACGAACTTCGCCCATCCGCTGACTTCTAACCGCACTCTTCACCACAACGTCAGATTTCTTCCCCTCAGCTCGACCGGAGGCTCGACCACCGAAGACCTTTGACTCCGGCCTAGGGTCTTTGAAAGCGGTTCTGAACCACCAGCGCAAAAGCCCACGGAGCGTTGGGGATCTCAACCCCTCCCCTTCCACCCAACGCTGGTCGGCGCCGGCGATGAAAAGCGGAGTGACCGCCTCGAGCTCGAAGCGGGCTTCCATACGTCCCGTTCCGCTCCGAGAGGATAAGTAATTTTCGGTTAATAACGAGTTAGACCAATTAGCCTTCATGTACGTCATCATCACCTACGACGTCAACGTCAAGCGGGTGAACAGGGTCAAGAAGTTTTTGAGGGTGCACATGAACTGGGTGCAGAACTCCGTTTTCGAGGGCGAGCTCACGGAAAGCGAGCTCCTACGCATAAAAAGCGAGCTGAGGAAGATAATAAACGAGGACGAGGACTCCGTCTTCTTCTACATCCTGAGGACGAAAGCGGCGATGAGGAAGGAAGTCTTAGGTGTGGAGAAGAGCCCCGTCGAGGACATACTTTAATCCCTGCGTGAAACTGCTGCTCATCAGAAATGCGGACGCAAACCGGCAGATTTGCGGGAAATCCGCCGAGATGGCATCTGGGATCGTCACGCCGGTAACACGAATTTGTGGAGCGGTGTGAAAAATGCCCAGAGCGATGATTTAAGGCTGGCGGGCGGCGTCGCACCGGACGCTCCCCCCCCCACGAACTCGCTGAAGTCGTGGAAAACTCGGTGTGACGCCCGTAAATGCGGAAAAATCCGTGCAGATGAGGTCTAGGTTCTTTATATATGGGGGGCGGGAACCGACGATGCGAGATGAAAAGCTTTATATGGAGCCTCCGCATAACCCCAAACCAAGCACGAGCAAAAGAAACGTGCCAGAAGAAATCAGACCAAGGTGGGATTGAAAGGTTGCGGCTGAAGGACGAGGGTGAAGACTTGGAGATGAAGAAATCAGACCAAGGTGGGATTGAAAGCGAGCGTCGGCGTCTGGATAGATGGGAGGTTCGTGCAGGAAGAAATCAGACCAAGGTGGGATTGAAAGGTGATGGAGAGGTGATGTGCGGCGTTCATGGAGAAAGAAGAAATCAGACCAAGGTGGGATTGAAAGATCAAAGACCAACAATAGCGGTACATTTAAAATTTGATGTGCATGTTGATGTGCAGGTGATTTGAGTTCGTTTTGAGCGAGGACGCTTAAAAACGCTCATAGCCCTCATCCTCACTATCCATAATGCGAGCGGCGTTCCATGCCGCTAACTACCATCAAGGCCCAAGTATCTCCGGGGGCGCCCCCGCAAGCTTCATCAAAGCTTCTTTCTCGACGAAATGGAGATCACCGACCGCAACGAGTGTGTGCGGCGGCTCTCCAAAGTCGTACTCCTTAAGCGCCGCCGGCAGATCCGCCCGCACTATCGGCTTCTCCGCTCCCGCCCTCGCGATGCCCACGAACGGGATGCGCCCGATATTACAGGTCGCCTCGCCCCGCCGCCGCTTTTGCGTTTCGATGCCGAGGAGCAGCTCTATGCCCTCACGAATCGTCATCGAAACGTCGAGGAGGAGCAGCGTGTGCAGCCCGTGCTTCCTGTTGAGCATTATCGTGTCGTAAGGCGTCTCGGGGATGCGTCCCTTGTAGGGCGGAGCTATCGTCGCGGACTTCCCGAACTTGTAGCTCTGCAAGCCGCAAATCCCGGGCGCCGCCGAGTATATCGACGGCGCGTGTATCACTCTCGTCTCGATACCCATGTCGATAGCTCGCAGCCTTAGATCTATGTGCGTCGTCGCCGCCATCGGGTCGCCGCCGCACAGCAGTACAACCTTCTTCTCCCTCGCCTCCCTCAGAATCACCTCCTCCGCCCGCTCCTCCACATCCCCCCTCGTGAGCACCCTTATTCTCTTGCCCAACGCCGCCTCCAGCCTCTCGAGCGTCGTGCCTGCGAGCCTCGACGTGTAGAACTCCGCAAAGACGACATCAGCCTCACGCACCGCCCTCAAACCCTTCAGCGTGATGTCGGCTTCGTCGTGCAAGCCGAGCCCCACAAACGTCAGCATCTCAGAAGGGACGCCTGTAATCCTCGTTCCGACGCTTAGTCAGACGAGCCTCGCCACGAGCTCGCCCCGCCGCACGCCGACGCTTCTTGCGACGGGCTCGCACTTCGCCCTGAAAACGTATATCAGCCTGCCTTCAAGCTTCTCATCAAACTCCGAGAGCGCCTCGTAGTTGCCCATGCCCTTCGCAAGTATCAAAAAGCTGTCGTCCCAGAAAATCCTCAAGAACGCCTCATCCGCCTCCTCCAAGCAGACGCCGATGCACGCGCCGCTCGGCACGACCTCCGGAATTTTCAGCCCGCGTCGCCGCAGCTCCGCCTCGTAGCTGCGAAGCTCGTCCACGGTCGCATCGTTCAGCACCGGCGCGCTCTTCGGCGAGAGCACCACACGCTTCCCCATGCCCTCAAGGGCGTTCGCCACGAAAACGTCAAATATTATCTCGCCGGCGTTGTCCGTCAGGTACAAAACCCTGTCGTAACGCTCAAACGCCCTCCTTATCTCCGCAAGGTTCGAATTCAGCTTCTCGGAAAGCACGCTGCGAAACTCTCTTTTGAAAGTCTCGTTGTCGAAGCGGTGATCTTTGACACCGTACTCCATGGAGTTCGCCGCCGCCGCTATCCTCATCAGGGCTTCGAGCTTGTCCTCGCTGCTCTTGTAAAACTCCACAGCCGCCGGCAGGATCTCGAGCGCAGTTCGGTAACTCCTCTCCTTTATCTCAGAAAACACGTCCCTACGGCTGAATTTCTGTATGATGCGCTCACGCTGCGTGCCGACGAGCGACGGCGGGGCATCCTCGTAATGCTCCAGCAAAAACACGAGAAGTTCCCTCAGCGCCCTCTTCTTGGCTTCTTCGTTCCCCTTCCCAAACGCAAGGTCGCACTCGAATTTCGCCCTGTCGAAAAGGCAGGGTATGCAGTCGTACTGGAGCTTCATAAATTACTGTCTCTTGCCGAACTCCTCGACGGCGCTCACGAATATCTTTATCTTCTCGGCGGGCGTCTCGATCCAAAAGTCGCAGCCCGGTGAAACCATGTCCACGCCCTCGTCGATGGCTCTCTTCACGAACTTCCTTATCAGCTCGGCGTCGCCGGCATGTATGACCTGCTTCGCCGGGATGTTCCCGATGATCGGATAGCCCTTGCGGACGGAGTCCGCCTTCTCCCTCGCAACACTAACCCTCGTACGCTCGTCGAAGACTATCGCGTCAGCGCCGACCTTCACCATGTCCTCGATGATCATCTCAGTCCTGCCGCAGATGTTAAGGACGGTCTTGCACCCCTTTATCGAGCCGATAAGCTCTTTGAGGTAGGGACCCACAAACTCCCGCCACGCATCCGGCGAGACGTTGTCCATGGAGCCGCCCATCTCGTGGAACGTTATTATGTCGGCGCCCGCCTCCTCGTAAACCTTCGCAATCTCGATGTACTTGGGCGTCGCCGCCTTCATGAACTCATGTATCTTCTGTGGGTCGCTCCGCGTCCACATCATGAACTTCACAGTGTCCACGAGATAACTGCTGAGGCTCGTGAACGGCGGCACCATGAAGACGTTCACCGGCACCTTCCCGCCGAACTCCTCCTTCAGCATTTTTATGGCTTTCTCGACGACCTCCACACGCTTTACCCTCGGGAAGCCGTCGGGCACGAAGAAGTGCGCAGGATCATCAAGGATGAAACGCTTGCTCATCGGCCACAGGAAACGCCCCTTCTTCGCAGCCCGCTCCTTAAAATCAATGGGTGCGCCGAAGACCTCAGCTTCAATCGTCATGTCAAACGGGATCGACACGTTGTCCAAGCCGCAAAGGCGGTGAGCCGCAGCGCCGAGCTTCGCCATCTTCTCAGCGTCCTTATGCGCGTCCGGGAAGAATGCACCGGTCGCCTCCATGAACTCCCTTGTCGCCGTCGAAACCGTGTTCACGCACGGCAGCCTGTCGATCTCGTCCTTACGCCCCTCCAAGACCGCCATCACACGCTCGTAAGCATTCATCCTAACACCCCTCTCCCCTTTCCCCTTAGCCCTTTAAAAGCATTGCGTCTCAGGTTCGACCGGGTGTAACATTTAAGGTTGGAGGTGACAAAAGCAGAGGCATGGACTTCAAAGTCAAAAAGAGCATCGCCGAAATTAACGAGAAAATAAAAGACGGCAGCGTTTCGGTGGTGACCGCGGACGAGATGGCGGCGCTCGTGCGGGAGCTCGGCGCGGAGAGAGCAGCCCGCGAGGTGGACGTGGTGACGACGGGGACGTTCGGCGCTATGTGTTCGAGCGGCGTGTTTCTGAACTTCGGGCACGCCGACCCCCCGATAAAAATGCGGCGGGTCTGGCTGAACGGCGTCGAAGCCTACACCGGAATCGCCGCCGTTGATGCGTACCTCGGGGCGACGCAGCCCTCCGAACGCAACCCCGAATACGGCGGCGCCCACGTCATCGAGGAGCTGGTCGCCGGCGAGGAGATAGAGCTGCGGGCGGTCGCGCACGGCACCGACTGCTACCCCCGGAAGAGCGTCGAGACCGAAATCACCCTCGCCGACCTCAACCAAGCCGTCATGGTCAACCCCCGAAACGCCTACCAGCGGTATAACGCGGCGACGAACTCCTCAGACCGCACACTCTATACATACATGGGCACGCTGCTCCCCAACTACGGGAACGCGACGTTCTGCGGCGCTGGGGCGCTCTCGCCCCTGTGCAACGACCCGGAGTACGAGACGATCGGCGTGGGCACCCGCATTCTCATCGGCGGCGCCCACGGGTACATCATCGGCGCCGGCACTCAGCACGAACCTGTGAAGGGGAAGGGCACTCTTATGGTGATAGGGGACTTAAAGGAGATGAAGAGGGAGTTTTTGAGAGCTGCAGTTTTCTACAAATACGGCGTCACGCTCTATTTGGGCATAAGTGTCCCAATACCCATATTAAACGAGGAAATTGCGAAACGCACCGGCGTCTCCGACGCCGAAATCGTCACTGAAGTCATCGACTACGGGGTTCCGAGAAGAGATCGCCCCGTGGTCAGAATGGTGACGTATGCGGAGTTGAAGTCGGGGAGCATAGAGATCGAAGGGAGAGAAGTGCCGACGGCGCCGCTTTCGAGCTTCTACATGGCGAGGCGGGTCGCGGAGGAGCTGAAGCGGCAGATAGAGCGCGGCGAGTTCCTGCTAACAGAACCGGTGGCGAGGTTGCCAACCGTAGGCGAGACGAAGCCCATGAAGCAGACGAGAGAGCTGCCCTTGGTCAGGGACGTCATGTCCAGAGAGTTCAAGGTGGTACGTGAAGATGCGAGCTTGGAAGACGTGGCGAAGGCGATCGTCAAGGGCAAATTCACGCACATACCGGTGGTGGATGCGAAGAACAAGCTCGTGGGCATCGTCACCGCCTGGGACATCTCCCTCGCTGTCGCTTTTAAGTACAACACTCTTGATAAGATCATGACGAGAAGAGTGGTAACTGCAAAGCCGGACGAACCTGTGGACATCGTCGTACGCAAATTTGAGCAGTTCGACATTTCCGCGATGCCCGTCGTCGACGACGAAGGACACGTCTTGGGGATGGTGACTAGCGACCAGATAAGTAAGCTCGTTGGCAGGTGAGTGGGATGAAGCTGCTTTTAAGGTTCCCATCACATCTGCACGAGCGCCCGTACACCGCCGAGATCATCCTCGAAACCGGCGCAAAAATAAACATAGACCGAGCATACGTAGACGCCGTCCACGCAGAAGTGGTTGTCGACGTTCCGGATGACAAGGCGAGGCGAGTCGTTGAGCTCTTTAAGGAGCGGGGCGTCGAGGTGCGAATTCTAAAAAAGCTGATCGTCTGGGACGAAACGCGATGCGTGCACTGCGGCGCCTGCGTCTCTATATGCCCAAAAGGCGTATTCCGCTTCGACGCCGACTGGCGAGTCACCCTCGACGAAGGCAAATGCGTGCAGTGTGGCGTCTGCATAAACGCCTGTCCAATGCGGGCTTTAGCGCTGTTCTACGGCGAAGGCGAGCGGGTTAAACAACAAGAATAGGCGTGCCCAGTAGAGGATCGTCAGGACGCAAACGGTGAAGCTACATGGACGTGCTGAACTTTGTCAAAATGCACGGAGCAGGCAACGACTTCATCCTCATAGATGACCGCGGCGAGAGGATACCCGAAGAAAGGAAAGGCGAACTAGTCCGGCGGCTCTGCGTCCGCCGCTTCTCGGTCGGTGCCGACGGGGTTCTCTTCGTGTGCCGCTCCGAACGCTGCGACGTGCGCATGCGCGTATTCAACGCCGACGGCTCCGAGGCGGAGATGAGCGGGAACGGCATCCGCTGCTTCGCAAGATACGTCTACGAGCGGGGCATCGTGCGCAGGCGGAGGTTCGACGTCGAGACGCTGGGCGGCGTCATCACACCGGAAGTCTTGGAAGACGGAGCCGTTCGGGTCTTCATGGGACGCCCCTCTTTCCAAATGCTCAACGAAGATTTCCATGTGGATGGCTACGGGCATTTCAAGCTGACAGCACTGAGCATCGGCAACCCGCACGCCGTCCTGATAGTCCGCAGCTTCGATGAGGTCGACGTTGCCGGACTAGGACGGGCGATAGAATGTCACAAAGCCTTCCCGAACAGGACGAATGTGAACTTCGTCGTGATAGACGGCGAAAACGAAATAAGCGTGCGCACCTACGAGCGGGGGGTCGGTGAGACGCTATCCTGCGGAACTGGCTCGACGGCGTCGGCGCTCACACTTGCAAAACTTCACCTCGTGGACACACGACGCCCAATACTCGTGCATACGCAAGGCGGCGACCTCACAGTCGAAGTCCTAGGCGATGCCGAGAACGGCGCCTATCTGACAGGCCCTGCGGAGGAAGTCTTCGAAGGACGCATAAGGCTCGGTCGCCTTCTGCATGATGTCTCGCACGCTCTTAGGTTCGCTTGAAAGTGCTTTTAAGTCTCAGCTCAAACAAGCATTGATGAATGAGAGCGGCGTGCGGAGAACTAAAAACGATATCGTCATGTTCGAAAAGAATCTAAGGAAGTTGCTCTCCGCATCAAGCTCCGAATTAAAGGCGGAACAAAAGACGATAATAGAACTTGCCACGCGTTATTGTGAAGACGCTCGCTTTTATTTGGAGCGTGGCGACGTGCTGACGGCATTCGGTTGCATAAATTACGCCCACGGGCTTCTTGACGCTGTGAGAATAGAAATGAAACTTTGGGACGTGGAGGATGAAGAGGGCGTCGAGGGCAGCTGAGCGAAAATGAAAGGCAAGCTGAAAAGCGCACCTGAGGTGGAAAAAAAGCTTGGTATAAAATTTTACTTCACAGCTGAAAATGGCATAGGCGGTAGGATAAAAACGGTGCCTTTGGATTTTCACGTCAAAGAAATAACCGACTGGACGGCGTCCGACGAGGGTGGCTACCTGATCCTGCGGGTGACGAAGGAGAACTGGGACACTTTGCAGCTGGTGAAAGAGCTCGCGTCCGCACTCAGGATCGGGACGAAGCGAATAGGCTTCGCCGGCACTAAGGATAAGTTCGCAGTGACGACGCAAAAAATGAGCGTGTGGGGCATCTCTGAAGATGACATCAAAAAAGTAAAACTCCCAAGAGTCGAAATCGAAGTCTTAGGGCGCTCTAAGAAGCCGGTGGCGCTGGGGGACCTACGCGGAAATGAGTTCGACATCGTGATTCGGGACGTGAGCGACGCTCCCGACGAGGTTGAAGCTAAGGTGAAGGCAATAGCCTCCAAGATTTCAGAAGCAGGCGGCGTCCCTAACTTTTTTGGCGTGCAACGCTTTGGCACGAGCCGCCCTATCACCCACATCGTAGGCAAGCACCTCGTACGCGGCGACCTGCAGGCAGCAGTCCTAACATACCTCTCGGAAATCTTCCCTGGAGAAAGTGACGCCGCTAAAAACGCAAGACGCCTCTGCGCCGAAGGGAAGTTCAAAGAGAGCCTGAAACAAATGCCGCCGTTCCTGCGTTATGAGAAAGCGATACTTAACGTCCTCGTCAAGGATTCCAATGACTTCCTCGGAGCGCTACGCTCGTTACCTGCGAGCTTGCGCAGGATGTTCGTGCACGCTTACCAGTCTTATCTGTTCAATTTAACGCTCAGCTACCGCCTTGAGGCGTGCGCCGAGCTCGGCGTGCCGTTCGCAGAAGCACTTGTCGGAGACATCGTCTGTTATCGCGGCGCAGACGGCTCCCCGGACGTCAACAAGACAGAAAAAGTCACTGAAAGTAAGCTGGAAGGCGTGAATCGTCTCGTAAAACGGCAACGCGCTTTCGTCACCGCCCCACTTTTCGGTTATGAGACGGAGCTTGCAGACGGCTTGCAGGGCGAAATCGAGCGGCGAGTATTAGATAAGGAAGGCGTAGCTCTTGAAGATTTTAAAATAAAGGCGGTCCCAGAGCTCGCATCCCGCGGCTGGCGACGTGAGATCCTCATGCCCGTTCGGGATTTGAAGTTCGAAGTAAGCAAAGATGAGCTGCACGAAGACAAGACGAAAGTGCGACTCCATTTCTCGCTACCGAAAGGAGGCTACGCCACTGTCGTCCTCCGGGAGTTCATGAAGGAGCGAGGCGTTATATTTTAGTTTATGACGAGCTTGGCACAAAAGGCTGATAATTACCATTACTCTTTGCGACGCCTTTCGAGGACAATTATGTTACCTCTGCCGACTTTGATCTTCCTGATTAGACCTCTGTCCTCCAAATCCGCAAGCATCAGGCTGACCTTCGCCTCCGAAGCGTGATTCGCCCTCCCTCCTTCTCGATTATTGAAAGCACAAGCCGCAAGTCGCTCGGTAGCTCTCTCCAGCCCTCCATCTCCACTCTCTCCACTTTTTCAACCTTTGTCCCCTTCTTCTCCTCCCGCCTCCCAAGCCGCCCTAGCAGAAAAGCAACGCCGCAGCAAGGACGCCACCGAGCGCCGCCGCCACGACAACTGAACTCGGAAACGTCCCTTCGCCGAAAATGTCTTCGTCGAACTCCGGCACCTCGTCCTCGGAGTCAAACGGTAGCCCCTCTTCGATAACAGGCAACATTATCAAATCAAGAACGAAATTTCCCTCTTTAGGCACGGTGATGTTCTCCTCGGTATAGTAAACTAGAGTTTCGTCTACGTAATACGTCGCCCGAATCTGATACCCGCGGGCAGGTTGAATAAGTATTCTGCGTTTTTCACCACCATCCGCTGTATCGGCGTGGAATTGACCTCGACGATGACATCGCTCAAAGGCTCGACCACTCATATTGTCCCGTGAACCACGCTCGCTGCCGCTGTCTGGAAAAGCAGCAAAAACAATAACGGCAGCAACAAGGTAAAAAAGGTGCTGTAAAGCTTTGAGTGCAAAAACTTTTGTAAAGCTTTATTCTGTCAAAACTCGAAAGAGTCGTTATTTCGTTCCTAAAATTACGGTCCTACAAGGGCTTTAGGATGGACGGCGTTACAGCGCCGCCGTCGCTAAGCTCTCAAACCGTTCGCTGTGGGGATCATAGCATTGACGCTCTGCACACTCGTGGTGTTCGCTGCGCCCGCCGTGGCGGTCAGTAATAGCATCCACGAGAGGCCGACGCCCCCTGGTCCCGAACCTCTCGGTGCTAAGAGAGTAATAGTCGGCAACGGCACGCTCTATGCCGAGGGCAGCGGCGCGCCGCCATGCTATTCGGCACCGGCAACGTCACCTTAAAGGGTGTCGGGATGCTGCTCGTCGCCAGAGAGAACTTCCAGATAAGCGTCGAAGGCGACGGCAACGTCTGGACGTTCGGCTGCGTGAAAATTTACCTTCGGTCGCTAAGAGGGCTCCGTCCGACAGGACGGAGATGAATTAGGGGAGGTGGGTGGGGGCTGGTAGGAGGTAGTTAATTTTTATACTCTGAATATAGGTCTGCAACGAGGCCGTGGGTATATCCTGCGGTCAGGGGCCGTCGTGACCCCGCCCGAAGGGGAGCGTAGCTTTGTGCTGCACACTCCCCAACCTCCCGAGGCTTCCGGTGGAAGCCCCTTGCTAAGCGAGGAGGAGGTCACAAGGGCAATGGCACCGCACACGTCGAAGGCACGGACGTGTTCATCCTCGCAAAAGTTCGAAACGGCACGCTCTTAGCTAGCGGCGAGGGCATAGCTATTCTCCGTGGTCGTGGCAACTTCGAGCCGCAGAAATGGCAATACCTCTGAAGCTGAGGAACTGAAGGAGGCTGCGAAGGAGTACATGCTTAAAGCCTACGAGGCGGGAGCGACGAGATTCGCAAGCGCCAACAAAGACGACTTGAAGACGCTCCGCGCGGTAAATGTAGAGCTGCGGGCAGCTAACACATGTCTAATAAGCGCCCGTATCGTCCTGAAGCAGATGCTGCGTGCGGCGTTAGAACGAGAGTAAAAAGAAAGCGTACGCTTAAAGAATAGTCTCCAGTTCCGCCAGGTCTCGGATGACGTGCGTCGGTTCGTATTTTATCTTTACAGGCTCTTTCCAAATGAGAGCGGAAGCGATACCTGCACGTTTCGCGGCGAGGACGCCAAGCTGGCTGTCGTCCACAAGTATGGCGTTCTTCGTGTGCAGCTTGTGCAGTACAAGGTTGATATAATACGGGTTAGGTTTCCTGAAATCCAGATCTTCGAGACGTGAACCCCGCCCGTACCAGAACCTGAAGAACGGTGTCAGCCTGAAGTACTGCATTGCAAAGTCCACACACTCCTGCTGCGAGTCGCTGACAACCGCAAGCTCGTATTTTCTACTTAGGTACGAAATTACCTTTTTCGCATCCCTCACAAGCTTTATCTCACCCCTCTTCATAGCCTCGATCTTCGCCTCGATGACATCCTGCTCCCTGAAACTCCAGAAAAGCTCGCAGTCGAGCCCGAAACGCTTGCAAAATTCCAAAACGCCCTGCCTACCCCTGAGAATCAATGGCTTGAGAAAATACTCATTTATCTGATCTATAGTCAGCCTGATGCCAAACCTCGCAAGCGTCCGCTCGAAGGCATTGTACGCCCATTTGTATTCGATGTCGCCACTGCCCCGTGAATCGAGAATCGTGCCATCCATGTCGAGAATGACCACGTCGTAACGCATAGCTTTTCGTTGGTTTGTCCGACCTTATATACTTCTGCAGTCGACGCATCCGTTACGCGCTACCCCTTAATAAGTATACCCCGCTTCCAGCATCGAGTTGGCATAACGCCCGAACGGCATGCTTATCCGTTCCGCCTCCAAATTTCGCATGATGTACCTAACAAAAGAGGAGGAGCGGATCTACAACGGAGAAGCAGGTGAAAGCCTAAGGAAAGCAATGGAAATCCTTGTTGCGCTCGGCGATATAAACGAAGCGCCTCGTTTGATTCCAATAAGGAGCGCGCACATTTCAGGAGCTTCGTATAAGACGATCGGAGACGCATACGAGTTCGTCGAGAGTCTCGACGCAAAAGTAAAAGTGAAAACGACGCTCAATCCCATCGGAATGGACAGGGAACACTGGCAGGAGTTGGGCATCTCGGAAGAATTTGCGTTTAAGCAAATGGAGGTCCTCAAAGCTTATGAGAAGCTCGGCGTGCTCCCAGAGTGTACATGCACCCCTTATCTAATTGGATATGCTCCGAAGCGAGGTGAGCACGTCTCTTGGGCGGAGTCCTCCGCCGTAATCTACATAAATTCCGTTCTAGGAGCTAGAACAAACCTTGAGGGCGCACCGTCCGCCCTCGCGGCAGCGCTCGTTGGGAAAACGCCGCTATATGGTCTTCATCTCGATGAAGAGCGGGCGCCGAGCATCCTCTTCGACATCAAATGCAAACTTTCCGACGCCGCCGAGTATGGGGCGCTTGGCTACCTTGTCGGAAAAATCGCAGGCGATAAGATTCCGCTCCTCAAGCTGAAGACATCGCCAAGCGCGGACGAGCTAAAGGCGTTTTCAGCAGCGCTCGGCGCAACGGGCAGCGTCGGCATGTTCCATGCGATCAGGGGCGAAAAAGGCATAACCCCCGAAGCTCTTTCATACGAGATGCCTTCGGAAGTTGTGGAGATAGAAGAAAAAGACCTAAGAGAGTTTTTTGACTCTTCAATTCCCGAAGACGCCGTCCTCACCTTCGGCTGCCCCCACTGCTCCTCGCAGGAGCTGCGACGGCTCTGTAAGCTCCTGCGTGGCGCTAAACTCAGGCACGAGACGTTCGTATTCGTCGCAAGACGGCTCGCAGAGCGTGAGAACGCGGCAATAAAAGAGTTAAAGCGGCTCGGCGTAAGAATTGTCTGCGATACGTGCATGGTGGTCTCACCGGCGTTCGAGCGCTTCTCCTGCATAGCCACGAACTCCGCAAAAGCGTTCAGATACGTGCCGAGCATGTGCGGCGCGAAAGCTTTATTAGTGAAGACCTCAAATATTTCAAGATGTTTCGAAATATAGGAGGGGGGGATGCGAGCCGAGGATGCTGAGCTTCTGGAATTTGTGGTCGGAAACCCGCTCGTCAGGTCTTTGTTGAGGTTGCTGGATGCAGAGTGCGAGTGTGGCAAGAGGCTGAATGTCGCCCTCGATCTGTATGTCGGCGAGCGGGAGAGCGCCTGCGTGAAGTGCAGAGCCGCCGCCTCGGTAATCGCTAGGATTTTGAGGAGGGGCGGCAAGGCGCTCGGCATGGACGAGGACGCCGTGCGCGAGCGCTTTAAAGACAAACACTGGCGCAAAGGCTTGATTTGCGTCCTCAGGGGCATCGAGAAGTTCGGCGTGCGCCGCCCCTTCGTCCCGGGCTCGCCGTTCCTCGTCGTCTGGGACTTCACATACAAGTGCAACTTGCGGTGTAAGCACTGCTACGCCGCCGCCCACCCTCGAGCCTCAAAAGAGCTGAGCACCAGAGACGCGATGCTCGTCGTGGACAAACTTGCAGACGCCGACGTTCCTATTCTCGCATTCTCTGGGGGCGAGCCGCTGATGCGTAAAGATTTCTTTGATATTGCAAGCTATGCGGCGGATAAAGGCATGTATGTGGGCGTCGCCACGAACGGCACGCTCATCAGCGAAGATGTTGCCGCTCGCATGCACGATGCCGGCGTGAAGTTCGTCCAGATAAGTCTCGACGGCGCCAGCGCAGAGACGCACGATGCGTTCAGGGGCGTGAGCGGCGCGTTTGAAAAGACGCTTGAGGGCATTAAGAACGTGGTCGCCGCCGGCGACGACATCTTCGTAGATGTCTCCACGACGATCACGAGGTTCAACATCGAGGAGGTGCCCAAAATCATAGAACTTTGCGACGAGCTCGGCGTGCGCTGGTTCATGGGCTTTAACTTTGTGCCTTCGGGGCGTGGCGTCGAGATCGTGGAATACGACCTCAGCCCCGAGGAGCGAGAGACGCTCCTGAACACGCTTCTTGATAAAAGGGATGAGCTGCAAGCCCGGGGCAGCAGCTTGGATGTATTAACGACGGCGCCACAGTTTGCAAGAGTCGCCCTCCAAAGGCTTAAAGGCGATGAAGAAGAGATCGTCGTCCCGACGCACTTCTATAACCCTCGGCTCTCCGGTAAATTGCAAGGGCTTGCGGAGTTCATCGGCGGCTGCGGCGCCGGACGCTGCTACATAGCTGTCGAGCCCGACGGCACGATCATGCCGTGCGTCTTCTTCAAACTCCCGCTCGGAAACATCATGAAGGTGGACTTCGAGGAGTTCTGGGCGAGTAACGAGGTTTTGAACGACCTCAGAGACCGCTCGAAACTTAAAGGACACTGCGGCGTCTGCAAGTTCCGCTATTACTGCGGAGGGTGCCGTGCCCGTGCTTACGGCTACACCGGTGACTACCTCGCCGGCGACCCCGGCTGCATACTTAATAGGTGAGAATATGCGGGTCATGCTCGTCCAGCCGAATTCGGCGTCCGTCGTGAAGTCCGTGCTCGGCGCAACCGGCGTGCCCCTCGGCTTGGCTTATCTGGCGGCGACCCTCAGGGATGAGCACGACGTGAGGGTGGTGGATGCCCTGACGCTGGACTACACCCTAGATGACCTTCGCCGTGAGTTTAGGAAGTACGAGCCTGACGTCGTCGGCGTGACCGCGACGACGCCCGCAATCTACGACGCCTACGCCGTCGCAAGACTGGCGAAGAAGCTTAACCCCGAGGTCAAGACCGTCGTGGGCGGTCCGCACGTGACGTTCACGGCGGAGGAGACGCTCGCAGAGTGCGAAGCGATCGACGTCGTCGTTAGAGGGGAGGGCGAACTCACGCTTAAAGAGCTTTTGAGCGCTTGGGAGCGGGGGCTGCCGCTGAAGGGCGTCGGCGGGATAACGTTTAGGCACAAATCTAAAATAAGAAGCAATGAGCCACGCCCGCTCATGAAAAATCTCGATGAGCTCCCGTTTCCTGCGTACGACCTGCTACCCATGAAAAAATACGAAATTTCCGGACACAGGTTCGGTAACGTGATGACAAGCCGTGGTTGTCCGTTCAAATGCATTTTCTGTGCATCATCAACGCTATTTGGCAAGAAATGGCGAGCTCGCTCGCCGGAGAACGTCATTGAGGAGCTCAGATTGCTTAGGGACGAATATGGCATCCGAGAAATAGAGTTCTTGGATGACACCTTCACTCTCAGTAAGAAGCGTGCTGAGAGGATATGCGACCTGATGATAAGGGAGCGTTTGGAGATTTCATGGAGCTGTTCCTCCCATGTAAACACGGTAAGCAAGAAGCTTGCGGAGAAGCTGAAAAAAGCAGGGTGCCACAGCGTTTACGTCGGCGTGGAGTCGGGCTCGCAGCGGATCCTCGACATCATCGGGAAGAACACCACGCTCGAAAAGGCTGAGCGCGCCGTCAAAACCTTGAAGGAGGCGGGACTGAACGTCCTCGCATCTTTCATCATCGGCGTCCCCGGCGAGACCGTAAGCACGATAAAAAGCACGATAAGGCTCGCAAAGAAGCTAAAACCTACGTATGCGCAGTTCACGCTGTGCACGCCGTTTCCGGGAACGAAGCTCTTCGAGCTTGCCCTGAAAAGGGGGCTGCTGCTCACGAGGAACTGGGCGAGATACACGACGTTGGAGCCTGTAATGAGCATCCCCGGGATGACCGCAGAGCAGCTGAAAAAATGGCTTCGCAAAGCGTACTTGAGTTTTTACCTACGCCCCCGCTTCCTACTCGAACAGATATTGTGCAGGAGGTTCTTCGTGCTCAAAAAAGCTTTATTAGGAACTTTGGCATCACTAATGACAGAGGCAAGAGGAGAGAAACATGGCAGAAATAGTATTGACGGCTGACAAAACGTTAATGTCCAACTACCATGGGGGGGAGTTCTTAGGCTTTGCGGCGTGCGCCCCGGCTGCAATCCCCGAATACATCTATGAAAAATTATTTTGCCCGCCGGCGCCCGTGGACGACGATGGTATTTCTGCAAAGTTTGCGCCCTGCGGCTTGCGCCGGATAGAGGCAGCACTCCTCGAAAACGGCTTCTCTCGTGACGAGATCGTCGTCGTCCGCCCCGACATGCTGGATCGAGCTGTGGACGAGCGGACAAAAGTTCTCGGCGTCTCGACGAACGACCCTCTCGGATTGGGTCCGGCATCCTCGACGTTCTCGAACCTCGCCGGCAAGGAGCCTTTCAACGCAATATCCTTTAGACGCTTGATGCGGAATCCCGTCATCCGAAAGCACCAGCTTAAGGTCATCGTCGGCGGTCCGGGGGCGTGGCAGCTTGAGGACGAACGTATCAGGATGAAATTCGATATAGACTGCGTGCTCGTGGGTGAGGGCGAGCTCGTGGCGCCCGAGTTGTTTAAAAAGGCAGTGAGCGGCGAGGAGCTGCCGAGATTCGTGCACGGCGAGGTCGTGCCGCTTGAAAAATTCCCAAAAATCAAAGGAGCGACTGTGAACGGGCTTGTTGAAATCGCCCGCGGCTGTGGGCGTGGCTGTAAGTTCTGCAACCCGACAATGTTAAAGTTCCGATGCCTACCGCTTGAGCACATCTTAGAGGAAGTGCGGCTGAACTTGCGGAAAGTCGGACGGGTCTTGCTACACGCTGAGGACGTGCTCCGTTATAAGGCAAACGGCGTCATCCCGAACGAACAAGCGGTCATTGAGCTTTTTGAGGCGGTGAAGCGGCTCTACATTGAAGAGAACCGCCCGCTAGACATCGGAATTTCACATTTTGCCCTCGCATCCGTCGTTGCGAAGCCCGCCCTCGTGAGAGAACTCAGCGAAGTAATGGAAGTGGGCACGAGAGAAAACCCTTGGGCGTCTGGGCAGACCGGTATCGAGACTGCTTCAGAAAGGCTCGTTGAAATGCACATGCAGGGCAAAGTGCGCCCCTTCAAACCCGAAGAGTGGCGAGAGGTGGTCCTTGAAGCGCACGAAATTCTCAAAGAGAACCACTGGGTGCCGTGCTCGACGCTCGTCATGGGCTTGCCGAAGGAAGGTGCGAAAGACGTCCTCAAGACCATCGAGCTTGTTGAAGACCTTCGTGCATATAAGTCTTTGATAGTGCCGCTGTTCTTCGTGCCTATCGGAAATTTGACCGACCAGAGCTTTTTCACGATGAAAAAAATGTTACCAGAGCACTGGATGCTCTTCGCCGCGTGTCTGAAGCACGATTTTAAATGGGTTTACACGCTCATTGATGAATACTTCAGGATGACACGGCTAGCGACACCAAAAGTCGCTGCCATTAAATTCTTCACTAAGTACATGGAGCGGAAGCTCAAGCCCTACATCAAAGACATGGAGCAGGGGCTGAATCCGTTGGACTCGCTAAAATAGGAAAACCTTCACCAATTCTCCTTGTTCGACCCCTTCTTTCTCCTCAGGAATCAATAGGAAGCCGTCAGCTCTCGTCACGGAGGAGAGCACGCCCGCCCCGCTCGTCCGTATCGGGATAGCGTACGCCTCCGCCGCCTCGAACTCAAGCCTGACCCGCACAAAATCAACCCTTCCAAGCTCCGACGGTATTTTACGCTTCGCCCTCGCAAGCACGCTGGGGCGCTCCACAGGCGTCATGCCTTGCATCCTATGGAGTGCTGGGCGCACGAGCAGCTCGAAAGCTGCAATCGTCGCCACCGGGAAGCCTGGAAGCATGAAGACGGGCTTGCGCTCGCCGTTGATATTCACGAGGGCGAAGCCTGCAGGCTCGCCAGGTCGCAAAGCGACGCCATGAAACAGGATCTCTCCAAGCTCTGTGAGGGCGTCAGCAAGAAAATCACGCTCGCCGACAGAGCTCCCACCGCTTACTAAAAGCACGTCGCTTCCGATCAATCCGTCCAAAATCGCATCCTTCAACCCACTCACACCCGCTGCATCCCGCACGATGCCGAGGCGCAGCGGCGCCGCTCCCGCTTCCTCGACGAGCGCCGCAAGAGCGTAGCTATTCGAGTCAAAAACCTTAAGCGGCTGCGGCTCGTCCGCTAACGGATCGAGAATCTCGTCGCCCGTGGAAATTATTCCGACTTCTGGCTTCTTGTAAACCTTGACGGTTCGCTGGCGGATTGCAGCGAGCATGCCGATGTCATACGGACGCAATATCCGGCCCTTCCGCAAGACGATGTCGCCCCGCCGTACGTCCTCCCCCCTAAAAGAAACGTTCTTCCCAGGCGTCACCGGCTTCAACACTTCTATCTCATCGCCAAGATTTCTCGTGAACTCGAGCATAAGCACGGCGTCGCTGCCCTTAGGTAGCGGCTCTCCAGTTTGTATCTGCACGCACTCGCCCTCGCAGACGCCGCCGCTTCTGCTCAGACGCAGCCGCACCGGGCGTTCCGGCGTCGCTCTAAAAGTGTCGGAAGCTCGGACGGCATATCCGTCCCTTGCAGCGCGGTCAAACGGTGGCACGTCCACGCTTGCACGCACATCCTCTGCTAAAACCCTGCCGAATGCTCTGTCGAGCGGCACTTCCTCTACGCCGACCGGCGAGACATGCTCTAAAATCTTTACAAGCGCTTCCCTCAGCCGAATCTTCTTACGGAAGATTCTCATAATCGTCTGGCTTGAGCCTAACGCCTCCTTCTTAGAACGTACTTGTCGTAATACTCGGTCCATGCTCGCCACTTCTTATCGGCTTCCTCGCCGACTCCGTACTTCTTCTCAAGCTCCTTGACGTATTCCTTCTGCTTCTCGTAAATGAACTTCTTGACACGCTTGAGCTCCTCCCTATCGCCTCTGAACGCCATCCCTCGGTACTCCTCGCCGAGATAAACGAGTTCTACGTCAAACCGCTCTAGGACTTCATGCACTATTTGTATGCTTATTCCGGGGATCACGGGCAATATATACTTCTGCTGCATTTCGCCCTCCACCGTTAGCAAGAAGTAGGTTTTCTAAGAATAAAAGTCCATGGGCAAGCATCTGATGTTCGGTGGCGTGGATGTCGTCGAGCTCGCGGAGCGTTTCGGCACGCCTCTTTACGTCACGGACGAGCGGCGGCTGCGTGAGAACTTCCGTCGCTTCAAAAACGCATTTTCGTCCGTAGACTCCGAAATCTATTATGCTGTCAAGGCTAACGGAAATTTGGCGGTCCTCAGAATTCTCGCTCAGGAGGGCGCCGGCGCCGACGTTTTCTCAGGCGGCGAGCTTTACCTCGCAAGGCTCGCCGGAATACCGGCGTCGAAAATTCTGTTTAACGGGAACTCAAAAAGCGATGAGGAACTGGAGCTTGCAGTGCTCTCAGGCGTATGTGTTTCCGTCGATTCCTTCGATGAGCTTTATGCGCTCTCGGAAATTGCCAAGCGTCTCGGAAGAGATGTGGAGATCGCGTTCAGAGTAAATCCAGATATCTCCCCGGAAACGCATCCGAAAATCGCAACGGGGCTTAGAGAGTCGAAGTTTGGAATTCCCTACGAGGAGGTGCTCGACGCCTACAAGGAAGCAAAACAGTTGGAAACTGAGGGTGGCATCCGGGTCAAAGGCATCCACTGCCACATCGGCTCGCAGATCCTCGACGTCAGCGTCTTCAGGGAGGCTACCGAAAAAATGATGGCACTCGTGGAGAGCCTGAACGAACACGGCATCGAGCTCGAGTTCGTGGACCTCGGCGGCGGGCTCGGCATACCCTACAAAAAAGACGAGCCCGCACCGACGCCCGAAGACCTCGCCGCCCAAATATTACCGGCGTTCAAAGGCGCGAAGCTGAGGCGGCTCCCGAAACTGATTTTGGAGCCAGGACGCTACATCGTCGGGAACACCACGATCCTCATCACGAGGGTGAACGCCGTGAAGAGGGCGGCGAAGCACTTCGTCGCCGTTGACGCTGGCTTCAACCTCCTGATTCGTCCGGTGCTCTACGATGCTTACCATGAGGTAGCGGTCGCGAACAAAATCGACGAACCCCCCGCCGGAACATACACGATCGTTGGCCCGATATGCGAGAGCGGCGATATCATCGCAAAAGACCGCCGCCTCCCCAAAGTCGAGCGCGGCGACATCATCGCGATCTTCGACGCCGGCGCCTACGGTTTTGCCATGTCGTCGCAATACAACGGCAGACCCAGATGCGCAGAAATCCTCGTGAACAACGGAGAAGCTGAGGTCATAAGACAAAAAGAAACTTACGATGACCTCCTGAAAAACCAAGTCGTGCCCCCACGACTCCTGTAAGCCGCCACCATTACCCCTAGGACCGTCTTTATCGAAAGAAAGATTTCTTTCCATCATGAAAAGCTTTAAATGTCTTTCCTATTACAGACGGCTACTACGGACGATCTGCAGGCTCGAGAAGGAGTGGCGTCGCTGCTTCTTCTCGCCGCAGATCGGGAAGGGCAGCCGCCGCTTCTTCTCAACGCCTAAACGGGGAGGGAGGGAGCTTGAAAAGCTCTATACTCATAGTGCCGGGCCTCATCGCCCTCTTGATACTCACAGCGACCGCGAACGCCGCCGTGATATACGTGCCCGACGACTATACCTCGATACAAGCGGCAATAAATGCGGCGCCGCCCGAAAGCGAGATCATCGTCAGAGACGGAACCTACGTGGAGAACGTTTTCATAAACAGGTCGCTGCTGACCCTGAGGTCGGAGAACGGCTCTGAGAACTGCATCATACAGGCTGCAGACTCAGGACGCCACGTCATAGAAGTGAAGGACACGTGGGGCGTGACCGTAAAGGGCTTTTCAATAAAGGGCGCCACCGGTGGGGCTGGCATCTACCTGAGAAACACCACCAGCATCACAATCGAAAACGTCAACATAAGCGACTGCTATTACGGCGTCTACCTCAATGCTCACGCCTCTGTGGTTAACTATACAACGGTCGAGAGCTCAAAAATAGCAGCGAGAAACACCGGCGTCCATGTTTACAAAGACCACGGTGTGGCGTGCCATAACAGAATAAGCGGCTGCAACATAACAGCTGACAATGGCGTTCAGATCGTAGGCGGCTGGTCAACAAGCATAGGAAATGAGATAAGGAACAACACGATTACTTGTGTTTACAGTGCCGTGCGTTTTGAAGGAGATAACGAAAATTTCATCGTTGATGGAAACAGAATAGAAGATACTGGCAGATACGATCCAAGCATATGGCTGAAAGGACGGGGCTTTAAAAACGGTGTCATTTCGAACAACATTATTT
>Ga0209411_100019_pt1 | contig 23592 bp, 24 predicted proteins | sample Mar14336cmmetaG_FD_185479 | JGI IMG/M metagenome (GOLD analysis project Ga0209411, IMG submission 185479) | Marine hydrothermal vent microbial communities from Guaymas Basin, Gulf of California to study Microbial Dark Matter (Phase II) - Marker... ... | reverse complement strand
CAGGACGCACCATCCCCCCTAACAACCGCAGCTCTTCGATCATCTCCTCCTCAAGGGCGTGCCGCCCCGCAGTGTCCACGATGAGCACGTCGTATTTCTCAAATCTCTTCATCCCCTCCCTCACGATTTCTAAGGCTTTTTGCGTGCCGCTGTCTCCATTACTACCCCCACCGCCATAAAAAGGCACGTTAATGCTCTCACATAGTTGTCTCAATTGCTCTCTGGCGGCGGGTCTGTAGACATCGGCGCAGATGACTGCCGGCTTCAGTCCTTTCTTCTGGAAATAGCGGGCGAGCTTTGCACAGGAAAGCGTCTTGCCAGAGCCGTGCAAGCCGAAGAGCATGATTCTCTGTCGTTTCAGTGGAATGTCAGCGCTTTCCCCTAGGATGTTCATCAGCTCCTCATAAACAATCTTGATCACCTGCGCCCTTGGGTTCAGAGAAGTCTTCTCTTTGAGCGCCCTCGTTCTTATCTTTGAGGATATCTCCTTGACGAGCGAGATTTTGACGTCCGCCTGAATCAGCGCCCTCTGTATGTCTCTGACGACTTCATCGACGGTCTTCTCGTCTATACGCTTTGCCATCATCACCTTTCTTAATGCTCCCCGCAGGGAGTCGCCGAGCTTGTCAAGCATCGCTACCACAATTTTTATCCAAAGTATTTAAGTAAGGACGGCTGAAAGACGCCTTATGTACAAAAAGATTCTGCTACCAGTGGACGGCTCTGCGGCATCGCTGAAGGCGATGGAGCATGCTATAGAGCTTGCTAAGGTTTTTAATGCGGAGATACGGGTGCTCTACGTGATGAACGAAGTGGCGATTGCGGCACTTCTGAAGTTTTCAGGAAAAGGCAAGGATGAGATCATTAAAGACTACAAAGCTGCCGCTGAGAAGATATTAAGCGGGGTTGAGGAGAAGTGCAAAGCTGCAGGTGTGAGGGTGGAGACGTGTATACGGGAGGGTATGCCTGCCGAGGAAATCGTACTCGAAGCCACAGAGAGCGGCGCCGACATCACGGTAATGGGAACGCACGGGTATGGGTCCAAGAAGCGAAAAGAGCGCCCACTTATAGGCAGTACCGCCGAGCGTGTCGTCGCCACGAACAGGTGTCCGACGCTTGTCATCCCATCATAGGGTAACGAGGCGGATAGGCGTGAGGCAGTGAGCCCTTAAAGAAGGGTCTCTAATACGCGCAGGCTAGGCTACAAGCTTTTTATGCGTTGTCGTCATCGCCATCCTTTCACCCTACCTCTCTGATCTCCCACTCAATTCCATGCTCATCAGGCTTTGTCTTGTCACCACTCGCTCGGGATCCTCTCAGATGCGTTTAAGTTCGTCAAGATGAGCATCGAGCAAAAATATGGCTGAAGATGATATTTTTGCAAAATGGCTCCACGAGCTAACAGCCTAACAACCTTTCGTCGGTAAATACCCAAGCTCCTCTAACTTCCTTAGGATTTTGTTCACACACGCCTCTACGCCCTCTTTATCGGTTTCCACCACTATTTCCGGGTTTAGGGGCTCCTCGTACGGATCGGAGATCCCCGTGAAGTTTTTAATCTCGCCAACGAGCGCCTTTTTGTACATACCCTTGACATCTCGCTGCATGCAAACCTCCAGCGGACATTTGACATAGACCTCGACGAAGTCGCCGATCTCCTTGCGAGCTTCTTCTCGCATCTTCCTGTAAGGTGAAACGAAAGATGTAAGAACGACAACGCCGTTTCTCGTAAGCAGTTTTGCCACAAACGCCACTCTTCTTATATTTTCTTCTCTGTCCTCCCTCGAAAAGCCGAGGTCACGGCTCAGCGTCCGCCGCACAATGTCGCCGTCCAGGCGCTCCACTTTTAGCCCCCGCTGTCGCAGCCTCTCAGCAACGGCGTCTGCAAGCGTGGTCTTTCCTGAACATGGAAGCCCGGTGAACCAAAGCGTAAAACCTCTCTCTGCTCCTCGCCCTCTACACATGCTCCGCCCTCCCCCTCTAGAAAAATGCCTCCTCCAACCTCACGTTTTCCTTTATTAACTCCTCTGCAAGCTTTATCTTCTCAATATCTTCGGGACGTAACCGGGCAACCATGTTCTCGATGCGTTCCGCAGCCGAGAACGTGTCGAGCTCCGTCAATAGTAACGGCACGCCCCGATCCTCCGCCGTGGAGACGACGTGCGCCGCCGGGTAGCGTCCGCCGGTGAGGATGAGACAAGAACACGGCGTTGAGAGTGCGCATAACTGGATGTCCGAGCGGTCGCCTCCGGTGATCACGGCTTTCCTCGGCACCCTTCTGAAGTACTTGATTGCGTTCTCTGGCGACATGGCTCCGACTAAGACGTTCTCGACCATGTTGCTCATGCCCGTCTCCCCTGCCACTACTTTTGCGTCAAGCTGCTCTGCGATCTCCGAAACCCTCAGCATGCTTAAGCGACTTTCGTAGGGGATCCTGCCTAAAACCCTGACCCCTACGCCTTCTAATAATCTCAATATGTCCTCCCTTCTTACCATATTCAAAATGACGCCTCGGAACTTGGCTCCAACTTTCTCGATGAAAAACTTGTAGGAGAGAATCCTATCGATGTCCTGAAGCTCGTCCCGTGCGAGCAGAATGACTTCAGCATCCAGCTCTCGCGCAAGCTCCGCCGCCGAAATTCCGGCGGAAAAGCCGGTGAAAAAGTCCTTTGGCGCCTCGACAAGCATGACCTCCTTCCCCCGCCCCGCTTCAGCGAAGCAACGCAAGAGCTTTTCTTTGTCAAACTCGCCTGAGAAGTAGTCGAGTGGGCTGAGCACGTCTTCAGGGATCTCGTACCCCAGAATACTCTTCATAAGGCGGGCATCCTCCTCCATAAGCCGTCCACCTACGTGTATGATGTTCTCCTTTATCGGGCGGAAATAGCCGACATTGCGCAGATTCCTCGCCACGCCCACGCACAGGAAAGTCTTTCCGATTCTCTCACCTAAAGAGCATATCACAAAGCTTTTCATGATCCTTCCTCTCCTCTTATCGTTATCAAGACGTCCACCGCCTTGCATCCGTGCTCTCCCGCTATTAGGGGGTTTATCTCAAGCTCATTTATTTCGGGGAAGTCCGAGGGGATCTGTGAGAGCCGCAGGATGACGTCTTTTATGCAGTTTACGTCCACCCGCACGCCCCCACGGTAGCCCGTCAACAGGGGATACGCCTTAATTTCTCTTATCATCTCCTCAGCCTCTATTTCGTCGATCGGCAGGATCCGGCGGGAAACGTCCTTTAAAACCTCCACGTAAATCCCGCCCAGACCGAAGGTCAGAACGTGTCCGAACTGCGGGTCTTTCGTGATGCCCACGAGGACTTCGATTCCTTCAACTTTTTCCTGAACGATTACGCCATCGATTTTCACGCCAAAGCGGCGTGTGTTGGCTAGGATGCGGAAATAAGCGCTCTTCAGCCCCTCATCATCGTCTGCGAACTGCACGCCGCCGACGTCCGTTTTGTGCAAAAGCTCGGGCGAGAACGCCTTCAAAACGACCGGAAAGCCTATTTCCCTCGCCGTTTCCAACGCCTCTTCAACGCTCGAAGCCACGCCCTCCTTGGGAACCGGGATGCCATAAGCTTCCAGTATTCGCCGCCCTCTAACTTCGTCTATCACGAGCGTGCCGGCGGCTCTGGTCTCTTCTAGTATCTTACGTACGGCTTCCACGTCACCCTCGACTTTGATGCCTTTCCGAGCCTTTCTCCCCTCCATTTTATGCTTGCATTCTCTATATTCATTCAGCGCAGCAAGCACTCGCACTGCACGCTTCGGCTCATCGTAGTTCGGAACGCCGTGCCTCTTCAAAATGGGCAAAGCCGCCTCGACGTCAATGCCACCCATGAATGCTGCCACTATAGGTTTTGAGCTCTGAAGCCGAGACCGGAACCTTGCGACGACCTCCGCCGTCTTTTCGATTTCGGTCATCGCCTGCGGCGTCAGGATCACGAGCACCGCAGCGACGTTCTCATCTGCGACTACCGCCTCAAGAGCTTTCTCGTAGCGGTCGGCGGTGGCATCCCCAAGAACGTCTACGGGGTTGTAAATGCTTGCGTGCGGTGGCAACGCCTCCCGCAGCCTTCTTATCGTGCCATCGCTCAGCCTTGCGAGCTCGAGCCCGCATTCGGCGCAGGCGTCCGCCGCAAGGACGCCGGGACCGCCGGCGTTCGTCACGATCGCCACCTTGTTCGTCCTCGGGATTTCCAAGAGGCTGAAGCCTATGCAAATATCGAAAAGTTCCTCAAGGGAGTCGGCAACAACAATGCCAGACTGCTGTGCGGCGGTCTTAAAAATTTCATAAGAGCCTGCGAGGGCGCCGGTATGCGAGGATGCCGCCTTCGCGCCTTCTGCCGTCCTGCCGGACTTTATTGCGACGATGGACTTACTGCGGCTGCAGTTTTCTGCGGCGGACATGAGTCTCTTGCCATCCTTTACGCTTTCTAAGTAAAGAGCGATGGCTTTGGTGTGCTCGTCATTTCTTAAAAACTCTAGGAGGTCTGCTTCATCCACGTCGCACTTATTCCCAAGACTTACGAAGTAGCTGAAGCCTATGCCCTCCTTATCGGCAAGGTCAAGGACCGCCGTGCACAGGGCGCCGCTCTGCGAGATGAATGCGATGTGACCGGGCTTCGGAGCCTTTGCCGAGAAGGAAGCGTTGAGTCTTGAATATGCGGAGATGATGCCCAAGCAGTTCGGACCGATGATGCGCATCCTGCCCCTCGCAGCCTCTAAGAGCTCCCGCTCCAGGCGTAAGCCTTCCCTACCCGCCTCTCGGAAGCCTGCGGAGATGATGACGGCGCCCTTTGCGCTCGCTCGCCTTATGACTTCGGGGACAATGACGTTCGGCACGCACACTATTATCAAATCCACAGCGCCTACATCCGAAATATCCTTGTAGCACTTTAAGCCCAAAATCTCATCAGCAGCTGGGTTTATGGGAAATATTTCACCCTCGAACCCATACTCAATAATGTTCTTCAGGACCGAGTGCCCAACCTTCCCCTCCTTCCTCGAAGCGCCTACAACAGCAACTGAAGCAGGCTTAAAAATTTTGTCAAGCATTTTTTTCGCGGCTTTCTTGCTTCTATACCCGTGCAGTTACTCTGACCTGCCTCCCGCCATGAATGGCGAGGTTCCCGACACGGGCCGGGCGGCTTGCGGTAAACCGCATACGGCTCGGTCAGGAGCCGTCCTCGGTCAGCATTGATGGGAATAAAAATGTTTCGGAAAGCGGGCTTTCCTCCCTTAGAGGCTTCCAGCCCGTAAGGGTGGTGAAGCCGCCTGCCGACCACGCATCCGCTTTTTCTCCGCGAGTCTTTCCACGAGCTTCAAGTCCTCAAGCTCCTCCACCTTTATGTATCCCGCCTCTGTTGCCGCGGCTATGAGACGCTCGCCGAACTCTGATCGCACTATTACCGTTGAGAATCCGTCAGGCGTCCCTACTGAGCCTATGGAAATATCTGCAAGCTCTGCCGAGAAATCAGTGCAGACTGCGCACCCCCGCATCGCAAAGCTCTTAATCTCGTCGAGCTTCGTCACGAAGACCTTTTCAGCACCGCTGCTGTTGGCGTGTATCCAGAAGTGGCCTCTCTTTATTTCAAGCTTCTTAACCGCCTTAATATTGCCGACGAGTTTCGTGACGAAGTCTATCAATGACGGCTGGAAAGCCTCCATGCAGAAAAGTCCCAGAAGCAGATGTATTTTCTCTTGCCCTATCCTGTAAGGTTCATCTAGCATCTGCACTTTCCTTAACGCTTGGATCTGGCATGGCGTCCCCACAAAGCCTATTTTCTCGTAACCTGCCTCTAAAGCATCCCTGACGCCAAGGACGCTCGGCGCCGCCACGTATTTCGTCCCTGCGCTCTTTATAAGTTCTTCGACATCGCTGACGACTTTAACTTCGTTCTCCCAGACCTCATTGGCGCTCGTGACCACTGCACAGTCTATCATGCCTTCGTTCAGCGCAAAAGCGAGAAGTGCCGTCACGACGCCGCCGTCCTGTGCCCTCTTCAAAATTCTCTCATCGGTCGCCCTTGCCGCATACGCCCTCCTAAATACACCAAGTACTTCCTTCCCTGTTCGCGTCTGCCCGAACGCTTTTTTTTCTAGTTCCTCCACACCCAGCGAGACTCTTGGGCAAAGCGTGTAGCAAAGCCCGCAGAGCATGTCATAGTCCGCCTCAAAGCTTGGCGCTACTAGGGATCCCGCCTCTTCTCCGCCTTTCAGATCTATTCTCTCACAGAACGCCGCACACGTCCCGCAGAGGCAGCACCTATTCGCGTCGATGACCTCCTCCCTTAGGTTCTCAAACCCCCGCTCTAGGAACCTTGGCAATCTCACATACTCTATTTCTGCTTTTGCCTCCTCAGCGCTCATATTCTTCCCCTATTTTCTTGCGTCATCTCCACCTTTCTCTTCAGCTTTTTATATTCCAGAATCACCCTCTCTTGAATCTTTTCTATTTCACTCTCCGGCAAGTGCCTGAAACGCCCCTGTAACATCAAGTATTCACGAACTGGTTTGAGCTTTTCCACATCTATGTCGATATTTAACTTGTAGACGCCATTTTCCACTTCGTACAGCGGGAAGAAGCCGGTTTCGACAGCAAGCCGCCCTAGCTTTATCGTCAGCTTCGGCTCGAACCGCCAACCGGTACAACACGGGCACAAAATGTGAATATACGAAGGCCCCTGAGTCTCGACCGCTTTCCGCACCTTTCGTATCAAGTCGTAAGGATACGAAGGGCAGGCGGTCGCCACATACGGAATGTTGTGCGCGACGGCGATCTCAGGCATGTTCTTCTTCCAAGTCCGTTGTCCGATACTCCTCGCTCCGGGCGGCGCCGTCGTCGTCCATGCGCCGTAGGGCGTCGCTCCTGAGCGCTGGATTCCTGTATTCATATACGCCTCGTTATCGAAGCAGACATAAAGGAAGTCATGCCCCCGCTCCATCGCCCCTGAGAGCGCTTGGAGCCCTATGTCAGCGGTGCCGCCGTCGCCGGCGAAGCCCACGACTTTTATCCTGCGTCCCGGCTCCAGCTTCTTTTTGCCCTTCCGCAGCATTGCCTTATAAGCAGACTCGACTCCGGAAACTACGGCACCTACGTTTTCGAAGAGCGTGTGGATCCAAGGAACTCGCCACGACGTCCAAGGCAGCGGCGATGAGACGATTTCTATGCAGCCGGTTGCCGTAACGATGATCACATCTCTGCCGAGCGCCTTACAGACGAGCCGCACCGCAAGTGCTTCACCGCACCCTATACATGCTCGATGCCCGGGCGCAAAATACTCCTCTGCCGGAATTTGAACACCGTTTTCAAACTTAACAGCCACCTTTCTACACCCCTTTACGTTTTACCTTCGGTCGCTAAGAGGGCTCCGTCCGACAGGACGGAGATGAATTAAGGGAGGTGGTGGGGAGGTTGGAGGTAGTTAATTTTTTATACTCTGACGATATGGATTTGCAACGAGGCCGTGGGTATATCCTGCGGTCAGGGCTGCGGTGACCCAGCCCGACGGGGAGCGCCTCATGGCACACTCCTCAACCTCCCAAGGCTTCCGGTGGAAGCCCTTGCTAAGCGAGGGAGGAGGTCACTCCCGCAGCCCCACAAATTCAAAGCCCTCAAGCTCGTCGCTCGAAACGCGCTCTTTTGCGCGGCGCAGCATGGCTTCGAACTCCTCAACGTTCACATCTCTGCCGCCGAGCCCGCCGACGAAGCTCACGACCTTCGGGCGTTCCCCTTCCGGCAAATGATAGAGGGCGGCGCGCACCTCTGCGCACAGAGGACCGCCCATGCCGAAGGAAATCGCACGCTCGAAGACGCAGACTGCTTTTACACCTCGTAGGACATTACGAAGCTCCTCTGCTGGAAACGGACGCCAGAGTCGCAGCCTTACAAGCCCGACGTTATCGCCCCGCTCCCTTAACGCGTCGATGGCAAGCATCGCCGTCTCTGCATAACTTCCCATCATCAGAAGCAGCATGTCTGCGTCTTCAACCCTGTATGTCTCTACAGGGCGGTATTCTCTTCCAAAAACGTCTTTAAACTCCTTGAAGGTCTCTAAGACCTTCTCATACGAATTTTCAATTGCAACCTCTTGCGCCTTTTTTACTTCGGTGTAGATGTAGGGTGGACCGTAGCAGCCCATGCTCACCGGGCGGTCCGGGTCGAGCGGGAACGGGTATTCTGAAGGCGGCAGAAATTCGCGGACTGTTTCTTCTTCGGGCAGAAGCACGGGCTCGACGACGTGCGACACGTGGAAGCCGTCTATGTGCACCATCGCCGGCAGCAGCACGTCCGGGCGCTCTGCGACCTTGTATGCGCAGAGTGTGAGATCGAAAGCCTGCTGGGCGTTTTCCGCAAACATCTGAATCCAGCCACAGTCCCTTATTGCCATGACGTCGGAGTGGTCGCCCCAGACGTTCAGCGGTGCCGACAACGCCCTGTTTGCGATCACCGCCACGACGGGAAGCCGCATCGCTGACGGCACGAACAAAACCTCATGCATCAGTTCCAGCCCCTGCCCGGCGGTGCATGTGAAGACGCGAGCGCCGCACGCCGCCGCACCCACGACGGCGCTCATTGCCGAATGCTCACTTTCCACGCATATGAACTCAGCATCCAGCTCGCCGTTCGCTACCATCTCCGCAAGCCGCTCCACGATGTGTGTCTGCGGCGTTATGGGATATGCGGCGATCACGTCGACGTCCGCCATCCGCACAGCTTCGGAAACGGCATGCGATCCCTCTAACGCGACTCTTCTTGGCATTTCTATCCCTCACTTACCTTCCTCGACCATTTCGATCGCTCCTTTTGGGCATTCATTTGCGCAAATGCCACAGCCCTTGCAGTAGTAGAGGTCGGTTTCGTAGCGCCCCTCTTTGAGCACGATACAACCCTCCGGGCAGTAGATATAGCAGTTCCCGCACATTATACAGAGTTCCTGCTTCCGTACTGGGCGCTCACTCCGCCAGTCGCCAGTTCGATACTCGGCGGCGTTCCCTGGCTCCGTGACTATTGCTCCAACTTCAAGTTCCTTCCAGCTTAACTCCCCTCTCACCACAGTCCCTCCATTTAACAGCAAGCAAAACGCTAAAATATTTTAGTTCTCTCATACGCTTCTTTCATTGCTTGAAGGTTTTTCTCGCCGAGGGCGTTGCCAAAACGCTCTTTCACAGGCTTTTCAAGTGATTCAAGCCTCACAATCCCAGTTGCCTTTAATAAGGCGCCTATCATCGTCGTATTTACTATGTTCCTCCCTAGAATTTCCTTTGCAATGCTCGTAGCATCCACAAGCGCCAACCTATCGATTTTATACTTCTCTCTTATCTCCTCTGCTGACTTTTTTGTGTTTATCACCGCTATGCCTCCGTTTTTCAAATCTTCCGTCGGATGCACGATATCAAGGAGCGTTGGATCGAGTACGACGGCTACATCGGGCTCTTTTATCTCTGTCCGCACTCGGATAGGGCGGTCGCTTACTCTTAAAAAGGCAAGGACCGGGGCGCCTCGCCTCTCAGGACCGAAACTAGGCATGGACTGCGCGTACTTGCCTTCATTTATTGCGGCGTGTGCCACTAGTTCTGCGAGCGTCACACTCCCCTGTCCTCCTCTTCCGTGTATTCTCACCTCAATAATGCCCATCATGCATCACTACCGCCTTTTTCTAATTTTTTTAAAAACTTCTCAATTCTCGCAAGCGCCTCTTTGATGTTTTGTTGCGACGTTGCGTAGGAGCATCTGATGTATCCTTCTCCGCATTCCCCAAAAACGTTTCCCGGGACGACAACGACACCTTCTTCCAAAAGTAAGCGCTCTGTGAACTCTTCAGAGGGAAGTCCCGTATTTTTTATTGAGGGGAATATGTAAAACGCACCCTTTGGCTCAAAGCATTCCAAACCAAGCTCTCTAAGGCCTCTTAGTATGAGGCGTCGTCTCCTGTCATATTCCTCTACCATCTCACGCACGTATTTCTCGCCAGCGTTCAGAGCTTCGAGGGCTGCAACCTGCGCAGTTACGGGCGCACAGAGCATTGTGTACTGGTGAATTTTCATCATCGCCTCTATGATCTCTGCATTTCCAGCGGCGAAGCCCAGCCGCCAACCTGTCATCGCATACGCTTTCGAAAAACCGTTCAGTAAAATTGTGCGTTCTTTCATGCCATCAAGTGAGGAAAAACACGTGTGTTTGCCCTCGTAGGTCAAGAGTGCGTAGATCTCGTCGGAAATGACGAGGAGGTCGTGCTCGTTCACGACGTCTGCGATCTCCTCTAGATCTTTTTTCCTCATTATGGCGCCTGTTGGATTGTTTGGATAATTCAGAATCAAAGCTTTTGTCCTTTCCGTTATTTTTGCCTCTAGGCTCTCTGCGGTCAATTTGAACTCGTCGTCTTCGCTCGTCTCTACAGTCACGGGAACCCCGCCGGCGAAAACGACGCACGGCACATAGGAAACGTATGACGGCTCGTGAATCAGCACTTCATCGCCGGGATCTACAACGGCTCGGACTGCAAGGTCGAGCCCCTCGCTCACGCCTGTTGTCACGAGAATCTCACTCTCAGGATCGTAGCTGACGCCGTAGTTCTCCTCAAGGTGCCATGAAATGGCGTCCCTGAGCTCCAACAACCCCCAGTTCGAAGTGTAGGAAGTCACACCCTTTTCAAGGGCGAAGATGCAAGCTTCCCTGATGTTCCAAGGCGTCACGAAGTCGGGCTCGCCGACTCCGAGGGAAATGATGCCCTCGATGCTCTGCGCTAGGTCGAAGAAGCGTCTTATGCCGGAACTTCTCACAGAACGCACCCTCTGCGCCACGAATCTCCTCATCAAAGCCTCCCCTCGGACGTGTCAAAGGTGCCTAAGATGTCCTAGCATTAATAATTTACGGAACTTGCGGCGGCGATCCGCGTATTTTGACAATCGCAAACTCTGGAATTTTCGTAAATGTTTTTCTTGAAGTTGCTAACAGAAAATGTGTGGACGTATCGCTCTCGCCGCCTCTCGCCGAGTAAATTGCTGCTGCCGCTGAAGGTGCCCGTTGCGCGTCGGCGTTGCGAGTGTTGGGGCTGCTCTTGCATGATAAAAATAGGCGAGCGTTATGTGCTGGTGCGGCTTCCTTATCACGTGAGCGCCCGCTTCCACGAGGAATGCTTTGAGGCGCTCAAAAAGCTCGCTGCACCCCTGCTAAGGGGTCTCGCTTATGGACGTAAGCGGAATTTGTCCCACTTGCGACGTCGTTTCCTCCTATGAGTCGTGAAAACTACTTACTTCCCTCTTTCCGCCCATATGGTGTAGGCACGTATTGAACGCTTGGTCTTCTCATCATTGGTTGCGGGTACAGAGCCATCAAATCGTAGACCTCCTGTGGCATTTTCGTGCTGACGTTTAGCCCTAATTTTCTGAGCTGTTCAACGGTTAAAGGATAATCATGCGTCCAGATGCCAGATGTCAGGATCTTCGCAACGCTTTCTGCTCGATCTTCATCCATTTTGTCTTTCAGTAGTGAGAACACGAAATCCTCCATCTGCTTAAGAGCTTTTTTCGATATATCGGCAAGGATGAGAGTCTCGTCGTCTATTTTGTTGATATCCTTCTGCTCGATTGCTCTTAAGATGGATGCTGCAGGATATTTCCCGAGTTGCGGGTCTACGGGGCCCAAAACGGCGTTCTCGTCCATTATTATCTCGTCGGCGGCGAGAGCTATGAGCGTCCCTCCGGACATGGCATAATGCGGCACGAGCACGCGCACGGGCGCCTTGTGCTTCTTTAACGCTATTGCTATTTGTTCTGCAGCAAGGACCAGCCCACCAGGTGTATGGATTATGAAATCGATAGGCATGTCCGCGGGCGTCATTTTTATCGCTCGTAGCACTTGCTCGGAGTCTTCGATATCGATGTACCTGAAAAATGGAAACCCCAGAAGTGCCATGGACTCCTGCCGGTGGATCATACAGATGACCCTTGAGCCCCGTTTTTTCTCAATTTGCCTCATGAGGCGCATTCTTGCGGCTTCAAGCATTTTCCTTTCAAGCTGCGGCATGAACATCGCTATGAGAAGGACTATCCAGAAAATGTTCCAAAGCTGGCTTACCACGTCAGTCATGTCCGAAAAGCTTTCCCTCCCTCAAGGTTAAAAGTTTTGTTGTGACGTTCTGCAGCGTTCCCTACGCAAGCCAGCGCATCAACCAACACTTTGTTCTCTTCGTCCTTCCTCACTGAGAAGCGAATGTGCGACGGCAGTCCGAAGGACGTGCAATCCCTCACGAGGATGCCACGCTCCAGCAATTTCTCCTTGATGAGCGTTGCACTCCCGCTTTTGCTCTCGCCCCCGCCCCCGCCGCAGACGCCGACGTCCAGCAGGTAAAAATTTGCATCCGTCTCGATTTCAACGCCGAGTCGTGAGCGGAATTCCCTTTCAAGCTCTCTTTTCGCCTCAGAAATCTTTTTTCTCGACCATTTCATGAATTCGGAGGCGTCGTCGCTCATCAGCACGTAACCGACTCTCTGCGCAAGCGTCCCGACACTCCACGGCGGCATTACGAGCCGCAACGCAGATATGTTGCGTTCGGAGCCGATGGCGTAGCCGATGCGCAACCCCGGTACTGCAAACGCCTTCGTGAACGATCGCAGCAGCAGTAGGTGCTCGATGGCATCCCTCCCTCGCGCCCGAAGCTCCTCCGCAAGCCTCAAAGTGTCGAAGGCACCCCTCACGAAATCTATATACGCCTCGTCGAGCACGAGGAGCGCACCCTTACGTGCTGCGGTTTCCAGAAGCAATGCCACCTCGTCCTTCTGTAAATACTGTCCGGTCGGGTTGTTCGGATTGCAGAGGAAGACCACGTCATCCTCTCGGATTTCAGAGGCGAGCGCCTCGGCATCTATCTTGAGGGATGGCATCCCCACCTTTTTGACGGCGGCACCCATGGATTTCGCTGCGACTTCGTATTCGCCGTAGGTGTGCGCAACGAGCAGGACGCGGCGCTGCGACCGGATGAAGGCGAGCGCGACGAGCTGTATCAATTGAGAGATGCCCGCCGCCACGAGGACTTGGGCGGGGTCGCAGCCGAGGCGTTCTGCAATTTGCAGTCTGAGCTCGGAGCAGTCGCTGTCCGGGTAGAAACGGACGTCGGCAGCCGCCTCCCTTATCGTATCGAGAACGAAGCTCGGCGGTCCGTAGGGGTTCAGGTTGGCGCTGAAGTCCAGCACTCCACCGCTCAGAAGCTTCCGGCTGCCGCCGCCGTGCTCGCAGGGTTTGATGCTGCGAAGCTCGTCCCTCGGACGTATCATGGCTCACCTGCCGTCGTCGCCCCGTCCGCATCGACGTGACGCCGACGCTTAGGCGTCCCGCCGCCGCCTCGGCGGTCAAAGCTCCTTGAAGTACGGTAGTATTCGCTCACGCCACATCGCCGGCACTTCGAGCGGCTTTCCTCTGACGATGTTCGTGACGTCATAAAACGCAATATGATTCATGCCCGCTCGTACGTATTCCTCGATACGCCCTATCAGCTCGTCAACGCTCTCCGTCAACAAGTTCACACGCAACAGATCTTCCTTCGAAATTTCCTCTGCAAGCTTATCTATCTTCCTCGGATCCATTTCTGAAAAGACCTTTTCGTTAGCCCATGGCGCTGCTCGCCGCATAGCCTTTAATATTCGCTCAGAGAATTCTACAACCCCTCCTAATACCCAGGCAATCTTAGGCATTTCTTCTGGTTTCTTGCCGGCGGCGCGAGCTGCTCGCTCGAACTCAGGTAGGATCTCATTACGCACCTTTTCGACAGGGCTCATGGTCATCAAGCCGTCGCCAATCTCGCCTGCTATCTTTGCTGATTGTCGTCCTATCGCTGATATTATTATCGGGATCTTGCCCTTCGGCTTTAAAAACAACTTAAGCGTGGTTATCTCGTAATATTGCCCTTTATACTCTACGTACTCATCACTGCTCCAGAGTCGTCTCATGATATCCACGGCTTCGACGAGGCGTGCCGCCCGCTCTTTATAAGGGGGGAACTCTCCACCGAGCAGCGGCGCCTCACACATTGCCTCGCCGGTGCCGACGCCGAGCAGTATCCTGTTTGGGAACAGATAATCGAGTTGAGCAAAATACTGAGCGATGACCGCTGGATGGTATCGGAAGAGTGGGCAGAGCACTGACGTACCGACCGGGCATCGCACTTTATCTAGGACGAGCGGCAGAATTACTAGCGACATAGGACAGAGTTCCGGGTTTCTGACACCATCCCGATCGGACCAGTGCTGCAGGTGATCGTAGACCCAAATGGTGTCAAAGCCTGCTTTTTCCAAAGCGACGGCGTGCTCCACTGAGCCGTTAATAATCACGCCGCCAAACTGCAGTTCTTTGCCCATAGAACCTACTTTATTCCCAAATTTATAGTTATTTCCGAAATGTCTGCACTGTATTCAGCAATTCTTCTCAGGCTTTCAAGAACCGCCCAGAGATGAATCTTCTGGACTTCACTCCCTTGTCCTTTTAACACATGCTCAGCCACGCCTTCCACCATGCTCGTGATATTGTTCACTTCCCTTATCACATCATTGGCTTTCCGCATGTCCCTTTCCGACAACGCCTCTAGAGACTTCATGAAAGCATCAATTGCGAGCGTTCCAACCTTTTTTATCTCTTCCAGCCCTATGATTCTTCCTTTCATTTCAAGAGAATGCCTTGCTATTTTTTCAATGTGGTCAGCGACTCTTTCCATACTCTTTACGATAAGCCGGTAGCCGAGAGCATCTCGCATGCTTCTGAACCCCATGCTCGCTGCAAGCATCGGGTCCTCGACGGATGCTTTCAACTGGCGAACTGTGAGCAAGTAGAAGCGATCTATCTCGTTATCGCGCTCGATGACGTCCTTTGCGAGGTTTTCGTCACCCCGCTCTAGAGCGAGGAGGGCATCCTCGTGCATTGATCTTATTATCTTCGCCATGCTCTTTATGGAATCTTGGAGGGTAAAGTCTTTATACTTCAAGAAGCTCTGCAGGACGATTTCATTCGAAGCCTCCTCGACGACTTCCATACCAATTAGCCTTTTCCTTACCTCGTCCTTTATCCAGCGGCGCTCTTCAGCGTCGAAGCCGTTTTCAGAGAGCAGTCGTATCCCCTCATACCCAACTAGATAGTAAGCAATGAGGTACCTGAAGTTGTCCTCAAGACTCTCCTCAGGAGAAAGCCGCAGTTCAGCGATGTTATCCTTCTCAGCCCTCTTATCTAAGACTATAATGAGGGAGCGTTCGTCCTTTTGTATGATTCTGAGCTCGTCGCCAGGTTTTATGCCGGCGGCTCGCGCCCATTTTATCGGCAACGAGACGATGAGCGTGGAGCCGCCGGTGAGCTGCACCCGCCGCCTCTCTTCTCTCATGTCAATATATAGTGATCTGGGCGATATATATAGCTATTTTCGCTATGTAGTGATGCATGCCACCTGATGTGCACATTATTACAAATATCTGCACATATTTTCCAAATGAATTGAATTTCAGTTTACTATATGGTTTACTTTATATGAAACGACCTGCAATACAACCTGTAACATCCGTCCGCGTGGAGGTGGTTCAGTGGCATTAGTAATGACGGTGGACGATGAAGACGAGGTCCTCCAGTTGATCCGGTTGATTTTAGAATCTGAAGGTTATGATGTCGTGACGGCGTCGAGTGGTAAAGAGTGCTTGGAATTGCTCGAACGCTATAAGCCCGACCTCATACTCCTCGACATCATGATGCCCGGCATGGACGGCTGGGAGACACTCCGTCGCATCAGAAAAGACGAGCGATTCAAGGACGTGCCCGTGGCGGTGCTCACCGCCGTCCCGCTTACTACAGAGACGCTCCAACGTGAGGAAATCGAAGGGCTTGTGGATTATATCGTGAAGCCTTTCACGAGAGAAAGTTTATTAAAGAAAGTCGAGGAGCTACTCCGTTCAATAAACGAGACGCGGGCGAAAAAGGAAAAAATAAGGGAAGCCTTGGGGGTCGCCGCCGCTGAGGAATATGAACGCCTCGTAAAGGCATATAATTTGCATAAAAGCCTGATAAACACGCTGAAAAGGCTTCACTCATCAAGTCCGTCATTTAAATACGTCATAGCGAGCGAGGAGCGCCTCGTCAAGATTTACGAGGCGAGAGTTCAGAAGCTGGAGCGGTGCGCGCGCATTTGAGGAAGCGAAAGCTTCTAAAGTTGCATGTCCTGGGGGTTGAGAGTATGGTGTTGGAGTTGGGAGCCTGTTTGGATCTAAAAAAGGTGCTTGAGGTAGCACCCCATGGACTTTTTGCGGTGGACAGGAATCGTAACGTAGTGCTCTGGAACAGAGCTGCGGAACGCATCACAGGACTCAGCGCCGACACCGTCCTCGGGCGGCAGTGCCCGTTCCTCGAGCTCTCGCCGCAATGTCAGGAGAGTTGCGCGCTGCTCAACGGCGCGCTGGACGGGAAGAAGTGGAAATATTCACAGACGAGGGCAAGAAGATTCTCAAGAAAAGTTTTGAGGTGCTGAAGGACGACGACGGTAACGTAATGGGCTGCGTAGAGTGTTTCATGGACATCACCGGGGTAAAAGCCGCAGAAGAGGAGGCTGAAAGGGCACGTGATTTCTACGCCGACGCTTTGAGAGAGGCGAAGGCGATGCAGGAGTTCTACGCTGACGTGCTGAACAACCTCCAGACGTTCGTAGTCGTCGTGGACGAGAACGGTAAAATTGAGTTCATAAACGACGCCATTTTGAACGTGGAGGGACTTCCTAAGGAGGAGGTCTTGGGGAAGGATTTTGTGGAGATGTACTGGTGGCAGCACTCTGAAGATGCTAAGGAGACGGCGAGGAGGATCTTAGAAGATGCTTTGTCCGGGAAGGTGACGTTCACAGAGGTTTATGCGATGACGAGGAGGGGGAGATTGATCCCTTTACTCGCATATGGCGTCCCTTTGCGGCAGTCCGACAATAGCATTCGAGGTGCGTTGCTCGTGGGTCAGGACATAACAGAGAAAAAAGAGCTCGAAAGGAAGCTTCAAGAGACGATACAAAAGCTGAAAGCGGCGCAGGAAGAGCTTTCGACGCCTGTCGTCCAAGTTTGGGACAGCGTCCTTGCGCTTCCGATCATCGGGGTCGTGGACAGTGATCGAGCAATGAAGATCATGGAGACACTTCTTAACAAAATCGTGGAGACGCAGTCGGAGTTCGTGATCCTCGACGTGACGGGCGTCGCCTCCATAGACACGGAGGTTGCGAATCACCTGATGAAGACGGTGCAGGCGGCGTCATTGCTCGGCGCCGAGTGTATCATCACCGGGATAAAGCCGGAAGTTGCGCAGACCATGATACAACTTGGGCTTGAAATAGACAAGTTCGTCACGAGGCGTGATCTGCAAGATGGTTTGAAATACGTGTTGCGGCGTCGTGGCGTGCAGGTGGCAGAGGGATGAAGGAAATAGATTACGAGCAGATACCGATTTTGAAAATAGAGGATTTCTTGATAACCTCCATACAGATACCGTTACATGACAGGCTGGCGGTGAAGTTCCAGCGGGACCTGCTGCAGAAGATCGAAAAGACTAAAGCGAAGGGGCTCGTCATAGACATAACCGCCATAGACGTCGTCGACTCGTTTATAACGAGGATACTCGTGGAGATTGCGAAAATGGCGAAGCTCATGGGCGTGAAGACCGTGCTCGTGGGCATGCGTCCGGAGATTGCGATCACGCTCGTGGAGTTTGGGATGGAGCTCGAAGGGATAATGATGGCGTTGAACCTCGAAAGTGGAATTTCTTTACTCAGGAGGGTTACGAATGAAACGAATGAGGAAAGGAATGTTGGGTGAAGCTGATGGATGATGAGAGGGTTGTGGAGGTAAAGAGCGAATACGATATTGTGATTGCGAGGGCGGTGGTGAGAGCAATCGCGAAAGATATGGGTTTTGGGCTCGTTGATCAGACGAGAATCGCTACCGCCGTATCTGAGCTTGCAAGGAACATTGTCGTGCATGCAGGAGAAGGTATAATACTGGTGAGGGAGATCATTAAGGGGGGGAGCAGGGGTGTTGAAGTATTGGCGATCGATCAGGGTCCTGGGATATCTGACATTGAGCTTGTGCTGAGAGACGGATATTCATCGAAGGGCAGTCTCGGCGTGGGGCTCGGTGGTGCCAAGAGGCTGGTGGATGAGTTTGAAATAAAGTCGGCTCCGGGAAAGGGTACGACCGTGAGGATAGTAAAGTGGCTCTCTGTGAGGTAGAGATGGAAGCGCTAGACGGACTTAAAAAGGAGTATGCGGAGATATTGAGGGAGTATTTGCAGAGCAGGGATGAGACTGCCCTGTATAAAGTATCCATGCTGTCTAGGAAGTTTCAGGAGGCGAGGATAGACCCTGACAGGATTCTTGAGATGCACCTTGAGGTTTTCAATGAGATTGTTGAGGGGATGCCCCCGAAGAAGGCGATAAATGCGTACAACGCCGGCTTCGAGGTTCTTCTTGAGCTGATGATGGGGTATGCCGTTGCTTATCGAGAGTATGTAGAAATGCACAAGAACTTGTACGAGATGGCTCGTGAGTTTTCGGAGAAGTTGCAGGAGGCTAACCGCCTCCAAGAGCTTTTCATCAGCATCATAAGTCACGATTTGAAGAACCCGCTGACGACGGTGCTCGGCTACAGCGAGCTGATAGAGGCGAGAGCCGAGGACGAGCAGATAAAGGAGTTTGCGCGGAAGATAAAAAAGGCGGCGGAGAAGATGAACGAGCTGATAAGTGACGCCCGCACGTACTCGAAGCTGAGGATGGGGGTGCCGGATGAGGAGTTCAAGGAGAAGAGCCTCAAGGAGGTGCTTTCCGAAGTTATAGAGGACCTCAGGGAGAAGGCGGAGGCGAAGGGTGTTGAGATAGAGAAGGCGTACGAGGGTAGTGAGGAGACGTACCCGGTCCTCGCCGCCGAGTTCCTGAAGAACGTGTTTGCGAACGTCATAGACAACGCCATCAAGTACGGACCGGCAGAGTCCAAGGTGATCGTCGAGATAAAGGACGAGGGCGACTTCTGGAAGGTCGGCGTCAGGGACTTCGGCGAGGGCGTTCCCGACGACGCGAAGGAGGCGATCTTCGAGAGGTTCGTCAGGAACGACAAAAAGGGGATAAAAGGCAGCGGGCTGGGGCTGGCGATCGCAAAGACCGGCATCGAGATGCACGGCGGCAGGATATGGGTGGAGGATGCGCCCGGCGGCGGCAGTATCTTCTACATAACTATCCCCAAGTCGCAACACTCGGACAAGTACAGGAAGAGCGCCAAACGCTCTTTTTTGGGGGGGGGGAGGCGAGTTAACCTTTTTTCTTCATGCGGGCTGAGAAGAGCGTTGTTGCGATTTCGACGACAGCGTCAACCTTGCTCTCGGGGACGTCCCTCAGAAGGGTCTTAGCATCTTCGACGCATCGCCTCATAAGCTCTGCGACTTCATCGAAGCCTGTCTCAGCCTCGACGCCGGGCACGAATTCCTCCTGCACCTCCTCAAGCTCTCCAATTTTTATCAACTGTATCGGGCGGGGCTTATCGAGCTTGCCCTTCGTCGCCCATTCAGGAATGATCATTTTGTCATCTTCCTTCTGTACAACTGCTTTCCCGAACCATATCGCCTTCTTTTCGCCCCAACGCTCTTCAATCTCCACAAGAATAGCCTTTTCTGTCTCTTTTTTGATCTCTCCAACCAGCACTCCTGACTCTTTAGCCATTATTTGGAATATTCTTCCGAAGCTTTAAATTACCTACTCGGATGGGCCCTCACTTCGGGTGGGAACCTGATAAGGGGTTTGGAAATGTGTCTGCGGGCGCTTGGCGGCACCTCATATAAGCCCTCTTCCAAATCGCGGCGCTCCATAATGAGTACAGGCGAAGGGGCATGGGTCTTACAAGTGACGCATCTGTACCCTTTATTCTTACCCACCGATTCCATAGTTCTACCGCAGATGCTGCATTTTGGATTTTTCTTGATGACATGCTCCTTCAGCTTGATGATTTCTATTTTTTCAAGGTTGAGCGTTGAGTTTTTAACGCTGCCGTAAGCTGCGACGATGTCACCGACTCGTAACCTTCTTATAATGTTCCTAAAGCCCTTAGTAGGTTCATAGGCGGCGCAGTCTATGCTTGCTGTGCCGTCGGGATCGGAGATGGAGAAAATGACGTGCCCGCCTCTTATTACAACGGGTTCTCGACTGACGATTCCTTTCAGGATGTAAGAGTGATAGTCTTTGACATCACAGATTCTGGCATCTATGAGATGAGCGTCCGTCCCTTGGTTTGTGATGAAGAGCTGCGTCATTTTGACGGGCTCTGAGCGTATGATTTCGTATGCCCTGTGGATTGCGGCGACGTCATCGCCCCTTATGCCGAAAAGGACGGGGCAGGGCGAGTGCGGTGCGCAGATCACGCGGCGTAGCGAGTGATCGACGGTGTCCCACGTCAGGGGGTATGTAAGATGGTCTGCAAGGAACACGGAGGCGGCATCGATATCACGGGGGGTTCCCCACCGCTCTTCGTGCCGGTATGCGATAAGTTCGTATGTCTTGTCTAGGAGGCGCTCGTCGCTGCAATGATGGAGGAATGGGAAGCCGACTGCCGCTAAGGCTCCGATGAGTCCGCGTCCTCTTTTGAATGCAGAATGTTCCAATGGCAGCTTTGCTATCGTCTTTTTTGCGTCCTCGATGCTCAAGACGTGTCTCACAGCCGCAGCCGAGAAATATGCGAGCCGGCGCTCTCTGTCGCTTTTGAGTTCGTGGCGATGCACAAAAACGATGCCTGGCTCGGTGCCTTCGGCTTTAAGCTCCGCATTTTCAGCTACGGTCTGAAGCACGAGCTCTTTGACCTCTCCCTCTTTTTCGGTTGCGACGAATAAAGCGACGGCGCCGTTTCCGCGAGTTTTGTATGGAATGGTGGGGTTAAGCCGCATGAGCACTGGTAAGGAGACCTCACCGTATTTACTTAAGGCTCTGACGAGGAGCGCCGCTATGTACGTGGTACACATACCGTATTTGGAGTCAGTATCATCTATTCCGATGAGCAGTACAGGCTTATCGCCATTGCAGTCACGGCATAGCTCACGATGTAGCTCCTGCCTTTGCCGCACTTTTGCCAGTGGCGACATGTCAGCCCTTTCGTTTTTGTGCCTCCTTATATGACTCCGCTTCCGTCTCCTCCTCTTTAATTACTTCAAAGCGCTTCTCCCTTATCTCTCTTGCCAGCTCGCCGTCCTCGATGACGAGCGCACCTTGATAGCCACAGTTGCGACATACGTAAATCTCACCGAGCCACGGCAGGTAATTCAGCTCTGCGGAGCCGCACTTTGGGCAGAATTTCGTCATATTTCTTTGTTTGTTGTCAGGGTCTTTAAGGATTAGCTTACGTCGCACTTAAATAGCGTCGGACGTGAGCGGCGCGCAGCCGGATGAATAGTTCTCGTACGCCGCACGCTTAAGTCAAACCATCCGCCGCCTCGAACGCCGCTCGCCTTCGACAGCGCCCTGCAGCCGCAGCATGAACGTCCGCCCAAAGTTCGGCGGCAGCACGAGAGGCTTGTCCACAATTGGGAAGCTTAGCCGCAATTCGGAGACGCACGGGCTGCGCCTCCGCCATCGGGCTTCTGCAGCCGATCCTGATAAGCATCAAGTCACCGGCGGAGTATTTTATTTGTCCGTCGCCACGCCCGCGCTTAGCAGTTGAGTTCGTCGCTCGTCGTCGTGGTAACAGTCAACGGACGAAGCATCCCATCGAAGGTGGGAATTGCGCTTGCGGATAAAAGTTCACAGCAGGAGCATTTACAAACAAGGGCGCCCTAAGGAGCAACATAATGTGCGTTAGACCTCCAGTCCCGATGTTGTTGTGCTCGGTGTTTGTATATCTCGCCCATTGAGAATTAGCGTGATCGTCAAATCCCTATACTGGAAAAGCACGTTGGCGCCATACTGATGGCTTCTATGAAAGCCTTTAGATTGATGTAATTCTCCATCAACACGCTACAAATTAGGCGGAGGGGATAAGGCAAGCGTCCCTCCGCCCATGCGTCGCATCATGAGCAGCTACCAAGCTGCCAAGCGATGAGGCCTCCCGTCGTCATCCGTTCATGTTATCAACTAGGAGAAATCAGTAGCGTTGATGCCGGCGGTGAAAGCGTTCTGCGTCAGGGTGCCAAAGCGGCGGGGCGAGGAAGTAAGGTGGCTCTTATCTGAACGAGGACTACTGAGGCGGGATGCGCGAGCGAAAGCCGACAGCAATTTCGTGTACTTGCCTTTGGAAGGTTTGAAAGAGGAAGTTGAGAGAGTTTTAAAGGATGCAGGTTTTGGGCTTGAGTTTGAATTTTTGACCGAGGATTTTGAGACCGTGAAGCGAGAAACTGTCGAGAGTTTGCTAGGCTTCAAGCCGTCTTACGAGATTGTGGGGGACATTGCGGTGATTACGGCGCTTCCATTGTGCGACGATGAGGCGGAGGAGCGACGACTTGCAGAAAGGGCAGCGGAGGCAATATTGAAGGTACATAAAAATGTTAAGGTGGTCGTGCGTCGTGCGTCGGCGGTCGGCGGCGTTTACAGGACGAGGCGCTTCGAGGTGATAGCGGGGGAGCAGCGGACCGAGACCGTGCACAGGGAGAACGGCTTCAGGTTCCTCGTGGACTTGGAAAAGGCGTATTTCAACCCGAGGTTGGGCTACGAGCGTGCGAGGGTGGCGGCGCTCGTCAGGGAGGGGGAGACCGTCGTCGATATGTTTGCAGGCGTCGGGACGTTCGCCATCCAAGTGGCGAGGCGTGCCGCCCGTGTCATAGCGATCGACATCAACCCGGACGCCATCTACTACCTGCGGAGGAATCTCGAGCTGAATAAGGTTACGAACGTCGAGGTTCTGGAGGGGGACGTTAGAGAACTCTCGAAGAGGTTAAAAGGCGTCGCCGACAGGATAATCATGAACCTACCGCACGACGCCTTTAATTTCTTGGAAAATGCGTTGGAAATGGCGAAGGACGGCTGCGTCCTGCACTACTACACCGTGAAGTCCGCCGATGATGGGGGCAAGGTGAGGAGCTCCGAGGGCGTCAGAAGGGCGATAGGAGCCGCAGTTGAGGAGCTGAGGGGCGGCGTCGAGGCTCACGGCTTCCGCTGCGAAATTCTGAATGCGAGGAGGGTCAAGCAGTACGCGCCGCACGCTTACATCGTGGCGGTGGATGCGAAAGTCGGCAAGGCGTGAGCTTCACGAGACGCACGTCGGGCTGCTTTAGGAGTCTCGGCGATGTTGTGCGGTGGGCTTGCGGCTTTATCTTTCTGTGCTCGCAAGACTCCGTCCGAAGGGGGTGGGGAGGAGAAGTTGGTCGTTAAGTTTAAATGCTATTCTATAACTACTTATTTCGAAATGTCGGATGTTGCAAATGAGGTCAAAGTTATACAGCTCATAGATCTACTGCTCGCTCATAAAAAAGAGTATGTCCAAGAATTTCTGAAAGAAAATGGTTTTAGGTTTTCTGGAACAAAAGAAGATTTACGGGAAAGACTACTAACCCTCTATAAAAATGGAGAAGTAACGTACGAACAAATCGTGCAACGATTAGACCAAATAGAAGGATATGGTAATC
>Ga0209411_100018_pt1 | contig 24910 bp, 20 predicted proteins | sample Mar14336cmmetaG_FD_185479 | JGI IMG/M metagenome (GOLD analysis project Ga0209411, IMG submission 185479) | Marine hydrothermal vent microbial communities from Guaymas Basin, Gulf of California to study Microbial Dark Matter (Phase II) - Marker... ... | reverse complement strand
ATAAAAACCCTTAACATAAGCGAGAGCGGGCTGGACGCCTTAGCCAAGGCTCTTAGTTTCATGATGTGGGTCCATGCGAGGGGCATGGATTGCGAGATCGAGCTTGAGCGCGAGGACGCCGCCATCGTCTTCACGGTGACGGACTGCCGCCCGCAGAAGGCGAGGATCAGGAGCGGCAGGGGCGAATTCCCGTGCAAGCCGGTAGGCATCGCATACTTTTCGAAGTTTGCAAAGGCGATAGACCCGAAGATAGAAGTGGAGTGCGTCGTGTGCCCGCCGGACCCGCACCCCGAAAACGTCTGGTGCCGATGGAAGTTCAGAAAGAGAGAATCCAAACGATCGGAGACGTGACCTCCTCACCCTCCGACCTTCAGGAAGCACAGCTCACACCGGCTTACCCGGCGGCGCCCAGCCTCAGCGGCGGGGCGTGCCGAGGCTCCACCTCGAACAGACCCGCCTGCTCGAATAGCGGCAACTAAAACCCGTATTTTGCCTTTGAGGGCTTCTCGGGGAGCGTCACGCAAATCGTGAACCTGTAAACCCGCCTCCCTCGCTCAAACCTCAAAAACTTCGTACTTTCCTTCTTCCTACCGCCAAGCACCTTCAGAATCTTCGAGGCGATGTGTCTCGCATCGTTGACGCTCGTCACGTAAAGGTCGATGCTGTTCTCGCTCTCGTGGAGCGTGACGCATTCGCTCCTCCCTTTATATCGCTCTATTATGTTCTTTAACGACCTTAATTCGTTTTCTGCGAGCGCCCTGCGCGCTTGCGTCCTTATCTGGAGGATCGCATCGTGCATTCAATCCAATTTTATTTTAGGGTATATCTTGCGGACAGAGTTGCGGTGACCCGCCCGGAGGGGAGCGGCTCATTTGGGAGCGGGCTCATTTGAGTCACACTCCCCAACCCCCCTGCTACCGGTGGAAGTCTTGCGATGGCGGGGGTCACTACCTCTTAGAAGCGGCGTCGCATGCTACTGGTTTGGTCAGGGCATCTGGCTCGTCAGATGCCCGACGAGCACCCACGCCACGAGCGTGCAAGCCCTTGCGATTTCGTTCGTAGCGCCCATGACGTCGCCGCTGACGCTGCCGAAGTTCTTCGCCGCCGCTCTTACGACGAGAGCTGCTACGGGAGCGCCAAGTAGCGTTAGGAAGGCTTTACCGCCGCATAACCGGAGTAAAAAAGCAGCAATTGCCACAGAAACGACGACTGCGATTGCGTACTTCTGCGGCGTGAGTCTCGACGCGAAAAGGGTGCCCAGTCCTGCTGCCGCCGCCGGCGTCTTAACGAGTCTGCCCGCAAAGATGCAGGTGGTCATGCCGAGCTTCGCCGACGTCTCCGCAACAACCAAGGCTGCGAAGATGCTGAGAAACGCCGCCGTATAGTTCGTGACGCCGTGAGCCGCCGCCCCTGCGCATACGTCCAAAAATGCGACGAACTCCGCAAGCAGCACGACAAAAACGGCGAAGACGCCGGCGGCGCCCACGGTTTCGTCTTTCATCGCCTTTACTTTCTGCTCGGCGCCGCCGCTTGCGAAAAGCCCGTCGGAGAAGTCCGCAAGCCCGTCAAGATGCATCAAGCCCGTTGTTGCGTATAAAGCAAGCAGAGTCAGGAGCGCTGCAACCTCTGGACTCAAGAAGGACGCCAGAAAGCTGACTGCGGCGACGAGCACGCTTATCAGGACCGCAAGCACGGGGTATAAAAAGCTCTGCTCCGCCGCCCTTTCGAGATCACCGCCACGCACCGGCAACCTCGTGGAAAACGCTATTAAATCTCGCATCGCTACGTCCCATCCGACTCGAAGCCGCCTCTCAGCTCCAAAAGCTCGAAAAGCTTCGTCATGCAGCCCGCTATGAAGCCCCCGACCGCATCGTCGAGGAACGGCGGCAGCTCCTTCAGAATGCCGGGCTTCCTCGTGTCGTAATACACGAAGTTGAACAACGCCTTCTTCCCACCTATGTATTCGGCAATATCAATCCCTATGAGCTCGTCAGCGAGTAAATCGACAGGGTCGCCCCTCAAGCCCCGCCGCTTCCGAGCCTCCTCCTCTAGGAAGAACGCCGACGACATGAGCAGAGCCACGTTTATATCCTCGCACTCCCTTTTCATCAGCCTCTCCAGCTCCTCCTTCACAAGCTCCCTCGGCAGCTCGCCAACGTAAAGCTCTAACGCCGCATCCAAAATCGCATCAAACGAAATCCCCCGCTCTTCAAGCCTTTTCAGAATTGAACGCTCCTTAGGAGCGTTTCTTTCTTTAACAAAAGCTTTTTCGACCGCCTCCCGCACACACTCGTAAATCTCACTGCCTATCTCGGTGAGGACGCCTGCGTACTTGTGCGGCGTGCTCTTATCCACGTCGCCGCCGAGGCATGCGATGACGGCGGCGTCTGTCGGCGTGCCCGTGATCACGCTTCCATCCCTGCTCAGCTCGGAATAACGGACGTCGAGGTCTCTCAACGCCGCAGCCTTCGCCTCCGTCGCCACGATTATCGCATTCGCCATCGCCGCCGCCGTCATTCTCTCTGCGACGACGACGATGACGTTGATCGTGCAGCCCGCAGTTGCCACAACTAAAACCTTGTCCCGAGCTACGACCTCAGCGTTCTCCATCGAGGCGGCGGTGAGCAGCCCGACCACGTCCGCAGGCTCGTAACCCTCCTCTTTGAGGAAACGCAGGTAGAAAGTTTCAGCGTCCTCGTCGAAGTCGTGCGGCACGTGCACGTTGAGAATCCGCCTCGCACGCCGCAAACCGCCGTTGAACGGCGCCGAACTCAGAACTTCGAAGCCTGACCGTAGCGTGCTCCGCACCTCAATGTAGCGTCCCTTGTTCACCACCTCCACGCCCCGCATACCGGAAGTTACGCCGCCGTCGTAAAAACGTTTTGTGCAGCATCCCCGCGTCTAGCTCAGCAATGCAGCCGAACGGCACTCCTTATCTTCCCGTTGCTTGCAGGACATGCGTAGGCGTGGGTAGCAGGGGAAGGAGAGTTGTTTAGGTTGACTATCTCTAAGGACGGAACGTTTCCGATGGGAGGAGCCGAACAACGTAGCAGTCCGGTGGGAAAACTTGCAAAGCCCGACCGGAAGAAACTCACCGAAGGCGTAGAATGGAAACCCAAGGTCAACCCCTGCTGGAGGCGGGTGGCTTATCGGCGGGCGTTCGCCCCGCTATGACCGTCGCTACGACCGCGTTCGCCGCTCCTCGCCCCGGCTCGTGCGTCGGCGAGCAGCACGCCGCATCGCCCCGCTCGGAACGCCACCGCCCACGAACCGAGCCGAGCTGAGCCGAGACTGAGGCGTCGCCGTGCTCCACGTCGCAAGTTCTACAATTCCTTAGGCTCGCCGGAAAATCTTGCGGCAACATACGTGCAGTCAAACCAAAATAAAATCATAGCACTCCTTGCTACGATTTTCCCTCCCCTTCCTCACCCCCTTACTCCCAAAAAGAAGTCGTGCGACGCTGTGATGAATCCCCACGCCGTGTTGATACTATAAATGCCGTCGTTTTGCCCACGCAAGCAGGCGTCACTCCCGCTCAGAGAAGGGCTTGGGAGGCGCATCGGATTGCCCCCCGCACTCATGGTGGGAAATGAGCTGCCGACTTTCTATTGAAAAGCGCGAGTTAAACTTATATATTATCAACTTCAAACGGCAAACAGTATCCGACAATGGAGGCGCGCTGCGTCGCCTTGTGCCAACCCGGAATGAGGCGAGAAGATGCGGAGAATAGTTGTAAAGCCTGAGGTCTGCATGAACTGCCACCTCTGCGAGGTCTGGTGCGCGGTGGCGCACTCGAAATCCAAGGATATCATTAAAGCCTTCCTTTATGAGGAACAGAAGCCCCTGCCGAGGCTTATCGTCGAAGAAAGCCGCCCTGAAAGCTTTGCATTGCAGTGCAAGCATTGCGACGAGCCGGACTGCATGTTCGCCTGCATCAGCGGCGCCCTTTACAAGGATAAGGAGGGTAGAGTGCTTCATGACGAGAGCAAGTGCGTTGTCTGCTACAGTTGCATCATGGCTTGCCCCTACGGCGCCATCAAGATCAACCCTTTCACCGGTAAGATCCTCAAATGCGACCTGTGCGTGGATCTAGGTTTCCCACCATGTGTAGAAAAATGCCCGAACAACGCTTTGGAATACGTAGAGGTTGAGATTGGGGCTGAGGAATCATGAGATATGACTATGTCATTATAGGAAACTCTGCAGGAGGTGTTGGCTGCATCGAGGCAATAAGAGAGCTAGATGAAGCTTCAAGTGTGGCGATAATCGCTGCTGAGAAGTACCACGCCTACTCCAGAGCATTGATTCCATACTATTTGGATGGTAAGATAGAGCTGGACAAAATCTATTATCGTCCTCCTGATTTTTACGAAAAAATGGACGTTGATGCGTATTTGGGCGTCAAAGCTGTGGGAATAGACGTGAGCTCGAGGGAGGTCCTGCTGGAGAACGGGGGGCGGATAGGTTTTGGGAAGCTTCTGATTGCGACGGGCGGGAGACCTTTCATACCTCCTATCGAGGGACTTTCGGGTCAAAAGAACGTTTTCACCTTCCTGAAGCTCGACGACGCTATCGGCGTGAAAGAAGCCATAAAGAGTGCTGGAAGCGCCATCGTCCTCGGGGGCGGGATCATCGGGCTGATGGTCGCCGAAGTTTTGAGGAGAAAAAGCATTGAGGTCACAGTAGTGGAGCTTGCTGACAGAGTTCTCGCACCCGTCGTCGATGCAACGACCTCGAATCTCGTGCAGGAAAAGTTTGCGGAAAATGGAGTCAAGATCATTCTTCAGAACACGATTACGAAAGTTGTTGGGGAGGGGGAGGTCGAGAAAGTAATTTTGAAGGATGGGAGCGAGCTTCCCACCGACTTGCTCATTCTAGCAGTCGGCGTACGCCCCAACACCGAAGTTGTGAGAGACACACCGATCAAGGTGAACAGGGGCATCGTGGTGAACAAGTACATGGAGACGTCTGTTGAGGGTATTTACGCCTGCGGCGACTGCGCCGAGATCTACGACTTTGTCTTCGGGGCGAACAGGGTTCTTCCACTCTGGCCGACGGCTTACGTTGGCGGGAGAGTCGCAGGTTTCAACATGTGCGGGCGTCGCCGGGAATACACGTATGCGACGAGCATGAACGCCATGCACTTTTTCGATCTCTACATCGTGAGCGCCGGGCTTAACGTCCCGAACGACAGCGACGAGTTTGAAATCCTTTGCACGCTCGACGAGCGTCGTCGTATTTACAGGAAGTTCGCGCTCAAGGATGGGCAGATCGCCGGATTCATACTCGCAGGGAGGGTTGACAGAGCCGGGATACTCCTGAAACTCATGAAGGAAGGCGTTAACGTCTCTGAGTTCAAGGACAGGCTGTTGAAGGAGGATTTTGGGTATGCTGACTTGCCCGAGGAAATTAGATGGGAATTGCTCGGGGACAAGGTGAAGCTGGGGGTGGTTTACGAGTATGAGCATGGATATGAACACGGGCATGGACGTGCGGCGTGTGAGGGGCGGTGCGAAGGGCATGAGGCGTGAGCGTTTGCCTGACAAGGAGCATCAAGCCTGTGGACTGTTCGGCGTGATAGATAGGAGCGGTCGTAGGTTTGGCGGCAGGGTCGCAATAGAGGCTGTGATGAACATGCGGGTCCGAGGGAATGGACTGGGAGCCGGTTTTGCCGCGTATGGAATCTATCCTGAGTATAAAGATTATTACGCACTGCACGTAATGTTTCAGGACTGGGACTTGGATGCGAAGCGTGAAGTCGACAAATTCCTCGAAGCGAACTTTGACATCGTATGCAGTGAGGAAATTCCTACGAACCCCGAGGCTCCCGTGATAGATCCTCCGCTCATTTGGCGTTACTTCGTGATGCCGCACAAGAAGGGCGAGGAGCGGAGGCTCAGCGACGACGACTACGTGGTGAAGAAAGTGATGCACATAAATACGAAAATAGAGAACGCCTACGTCTTCTCGTCGGGGAAGGATATGGGCGTATTCAAAGGCGTCGGCTTCCCTGAGGAGATAGCCGAATACTTCATGCTCGAAAAGGAGTACAGAGGATACATTTGGGTGGCGCACAGCAGGTTCCCGACGAACACGCCCGGCTGGTGGGGCGGCGCTCACCCGTTCTGCATTTTAGACTGGACTGTTGTCCACAACGGTGAGATCTCGTCCTACGGCACAAATAAGAGATATCTTGAAATGTACGGTTATTACTGCACGTTGCTTACCGACACGGAGGTCATGGCTTACGCCATTGACCTGCTAATGCGACGGCAGCGGCTCCCAATCGAAATAGTTGCGAAAATTCTTGCGCCGCCGATGTGGGATCACATCGACATCATGGACGAAAGACAGAAGCGGCTCTACACGACGCTGAGGATGGTCTACGCACCGCTGCTGATAAACGGACCTTGGACGATAATAGTTGCGCACCATGGTGAGATGTTCGGCATAACTGATAGGATAAGGCTTCGCCCCATAACCGCAGGTGAGAAAGGTGATTTGCTCTTCGTCTCGTCGGAAGAAGCAGCGATTAGAGCAGTCTGCCCCGACCTCGATAGGGTCTTCACGCCGATGGGCGGCGAGCCTGTGGTGGGCAGGCTTAAGAGCAGAGAGAAGGAGCTGAGGAGGAGAGCGGAAGAGGTGGTTTAGTGGGATGTTCAGTCATCTGCTCCCGGAATTCATCGTGGAGCGCAGAGACGACCGGTGTATAAGATGCAGGGTTTGTGAGCGGCAGTGCTCCTTCGAAGTTCATAGGTACGACGAGGAGCTGGACAGGATGTTCTCCGACGAGAAGAAGTGCGTCGGCTGCCAGAGATGTGCCGTGCTATGTCCGACGGACGCTTTAATAGTAAGACCGCACCCCGGGGAGTACCGGCGGAACGCCAACTGGACGGGGGAGCGGATTCAGGACCTGAAGAAGCAGGCTGAGACCGGCGGCGTCGTCCTGACCGGGAGCGGCAACGACAAACCCTACCGCATCTATTGGGACCACATCGTTCTGAACGCCTCGCAGGTCACGAATCCTTCGATCGACCCGCTGCGTGAGCCTATGGAGCTGAGGACGTTCCTCGGCAGGAAGCCCGATGCGTTGGAGCTCAGATTCAACGGCGGCGACTATGAAGGCGTGGAAATAGCGACGGAGTTGCATCCAAACGTGATGATAGAAACGCCGATAGTATTTTCGGCGATGTCCTACGGCGCACTAAGCTATCAGGCTTTCAAGGCGCTGGCGATGGCGGCGAGCGAGTATGGAACGTTGTTTAACACCGGTGAGGGCGGACTCCCGAGAGAATTGCGAAAATACGGTAAGAATGCGATCGTGCAGTGCGCGAGCGGGAGGTTCGGCGTTGATCCTGAGTATCTGAACTGCGCGGCGGTTATTGAAATCAAAATAGGGCAGGGTGCAAAGCCTGGAATCGGCGGACACCTGCCGGGCGAGAAAGTGACGCTGCCGATCTCGGTGACGAGGATGATCCCGGAGGGCACTGACGCGCTCTCGCCTGCGCCACAGCACGATATCTATTCCATCGAAGATCTAAGCATGCTCATCTACGCCTTAAAGGAGGCGACGAACTACGAAAAGCCTGTAAGCGTGAAGATAGCGGCGGTGCACAACGTCGCGGCGATCGCAAGCGGGATGGTCAGAGCCGGCGCCGACATAATTGCGATCGACGGCTTACGAGGCGGAACAGGGGCGGCGCCGAAGATCATCAGGGACAACGTCGGGATACCCATCGAGCTCGCACTGGCAGCCGTAGACAGAAGGCTACGTGAGGAAGGCATAAGAAACAAGTGTTCGATTCTTGTCGCTGGCGGCTTCAGGTGCAGCGCCGACATCGTTAAAGCTATAGCGCTAGGAGCGGATGCCGTTTACATCGGCACACCCGCTCTGGTTGCGATGGGCTGCACGCTATGTCAGAAGTGTTACACTGGGAAGTGCAACTGGGGCATCTGCACGCAAGATCCCTATCTCTCAAGGCGACTGAACCCAGAAATCGGTGCAAAGCGTCTTGTGAACCTACTGCGGGCTTGGAGTCTTGAGATAAAGGAGATGCTCGGCGGGATGGGCATAAATGCCATCGAAAGCCTCAGGGGTAATAGAGACCACCTGCGGGGCGTGGGGCTCGAGGATTGGGAGCTTGAGGTTCTCGGCATAAAGGGGGCTGGTGAGTGATGGAGTACTCCATAGGCGGGCTCAGGGACATGTTTCTCGGAAACGTGCGTCGACTTGATGAGATTATCGGCTACGCGAAGATCAGTGGCGATGTCGCGGAAATAGACGCCTCAGGCTTAGTCCACAAGGAGATAAACGACCTGATGAGGCATTGCGCACTGCAGGGGGTTAAGAAGATAGTTTTGAGGGGCGTGTGCGGGCAACGCTACATCGGGACGAGGCTTCACTTCCCGAACCCGGGGGCGAAGCTCAAGATCGAAATCGAGATCTACGGGTATCCGGGCAACGACCTCGGCGCCTTCCTCGACGGACATCGCATCGTCGTCCACGGCAACGCCCAAGATGGCGTCGGGAATACGATGGACAGCGGTGAAATTATAATCCACGGGAGGGCGGGCGACGTCGTTGCAATGTCGATGCGGGGCGGCAGAATCCTCATCAGGGACGATGTCGGGTACAGGACGGCGATTCACATGAAGGAGTATAAGGAAAAGGTGCCGGTGCTCGTCGTCGGCGGGACCGCTCAGGACTTCTTCGGCGAGTACATGGCCGGCGGCAGGGTCGTGCTCCTTGGCCTGAACCTCGACGACAAGCCCCACCGCGCGAGATACATAGGCACGGGCATGCACGGCGGCATCATGTACATCAGGGGTAGGGTGGAGCCTTGGCAGCTCGGCAAGGAAGTGGGCATCGTGGACATGGAGGCAGAGGACTGGAAGTTCATCGAAAAGCATGTTGGAGACTTCTGTGAAATTTTTGGAATCAAAAAGGACGAAGTGCTTGGCGGAAGCTTTCTCAAGCTGAAGCCCGTGACGAAAAGACCTTATGGCAAGGTTTATGCATACTGACTTACTGAAACTTAAGGGTTATCACTGTAACGGCTTCTGTTAAAGGAAAAAGAACGCCGAAGCTGGACCTGTGCAAGAGTAACACAATTTGTGGTAACCTGAATATGCGGCGGTGTAGCCTTAAGGACGCGAGCTCGCAGGTGGAATATGTTAGATTTGCATCAAGGCTCCCGATCAGTATTCCGGCTCGGCTGCCGTCGCCTGTGGCAGTTGGGCAAAGCTCGCAGCCGGCGTGCGTCATTCCCTCTTGCATCGTAATCAGAGAGAGGCAAAAATCACGAACTGAAGGATTTAACACTAGCCCCTTCGGTGATACTGGGACGGAAAATACGGGAGATTTTGGTCAGATAGGGCGACAAGGCGGTAGGATCCGCTTTTCATCGCTTAAACGTTGCTTAAGCTCAAGCCGCGAGGTGTCTCATGCCCCCTCTAAAAATGTGGTGCAAGAAGCCCTCAAAAGCGGGCTCGTTATGCGGAATAGAAGCAGCTTCCGAAGCAGAAGAGGTCTATGTGACGTTTGAGATAAGAGACTACTGGCGCTCAGAGCAACTCCAGCGACGCTCACTCGTAAATGCGATTACCGATAGCTCGGCCGTCGCTACTATCGCGGTCGTGAAGGCACAGCTCCCCATCGGGAAGCTTGAAAATGGGATTCCATCTTCCACGAAGCTATAGAATTCATTGGCATCGGGCTTATGCAGCTCATAACTGGATCGAATTTTCATACCTTATTTTGACGCGGCGGCAGAATTCAGGAGCTGTCAAGTTGGATGTTGGAAACTGCCAAATGGAACGCCCTAGTTATGCCAGAAAAGTCCCTTTCTGAATCCATCTGTGCGCACTCTGCGCGCGTTCGCGCTGCCGACGACACGTCCATCTACAAGTGTTAGGAGATGAAATCTGAGGGCTGTGGCATCTCGAGCTTCAGCCCCTTTCTCTTCCTTATCTTCATGACAGTGTCATGGAACAACGCTTGTGGAATCGGCTCGAAGCCTGCGAACTCTGTGCTCCAGAGCGCACGTCCTTCCGTCGCGGACCGTATGTCGCCGGCGAAGCCAAACATCTCCGCAACGGGCGCCTTAGCTTTTACAGTAACCATGTCGCCCTCCATATTGATGTCGAGGATCTGTCCTCGGCGTCCTTGCATCTCTCTTGTGACGTTGCCAAGGAGGCTCTGCGGCGCCGTTATGAATACTTCTTGCATGGGTTCCAGCAGTATGGGCTTTGCCATGAGGATCGCAGCGTTCAGCGCAGCCCTGACTGCCGGGATGACCTGAGCAGGGCCCCTGTGGATGGCGTCCTCGTGGAGTTTTGCGTCGACGAGCTTGACTTTTATGCCTAAGCACCGCTCCCTCGCTAGTGGCCCCTTGCTCATCACGTCCCTGAAGCCCTCGATGATGAGCTCCATGGTCTCGTTCAGGAACTGAATACCCTTTGTCATATCGATGAGTACGTTACCCTCATAGATGTCAACGACGCCACGCGCCTCATCCTTGTTCATGCCCGCTCCTTCGAGAAGCCGCCGCCGTACTTTATCGTCAAGGTCCATCGTAATGCTTCCTTCTTTTATTTTCTCCAAAACCTCAGGCTCCAGCGGCTCGACCACGAAGTAGAACCTGTTGTGGCGGTTTGGAGATTTGCCTTCGACCGGCCCCGCGGTTCCTTGGACGGTCTCTCTGTAGACGACGATGGGCGGCGATACGATTATCGGTATGTTCTCGTCGACGTTGATGCGGTGCGTGACGATTTCGAGGTGCAGCTCGCCCATTCCCGAAATCAGGTGCTCGCCGGTTTCTTCGTTAAGCTCGATGCGGATCGTCGGATCCTCTTTCGCTATCTTTCGCAGCACTTCAATCAGACGGGGCAAGTCCTTCATGCTTTTTGCCTCGACCGCAACTGTCACTACGGGCTCGCTGTAGTGCCTTATGCTCTCGAAAGGCGTCATATCAACCGTGGAGAGCGTGTCGCCGACCGCCGCGTCTTTGATACCTGTGATCGCCACGATGTTTCCGGCACAAATTTCATTCACCTCAACACGGTGCTCGCCGATGTAAACGCTGACCTGCTGCACCCTGCCCTTCCGGTGCTTCCCGACGATGTTGAGCTCCATGCCTTTGCGGAGCGTGCCGCTGAAGAGGCGTCCTGTAACCACCTCGCCAGCGTGCGGATCGACAGTAATACCGGTGACGATCATCGCAACCTCGCCGTCCCGGTCACACTTCGCCATGCTCCGCCCGATGTCGCTTCCGATGTCGCCGCGCCAGATCACTGGAATTCTTATCTTTTGCGCATCTAAGGGGTTCGGCAAATGTTTGACGACCATGTCGAGCACGACTTCGTGCGCCGGGCTCCGCTCTGCGAGCTTGTCCATCTCATTGCGGGTGCAGTAGTCATAGACCTCGTTGAAGCCGATACCCGTCTTCTGCATGCTCGGCACGCTGATCGCCCACTTGTAGAGGGCAGAGCCGAAAGCGACGCTGCCCTCGGCGACGTCAAGCCGCCACTCCTCGTATTTGTCGGGTTTCATGCTCTTTATCATCCTGTTCACGCCATCTATGATCCTTGCGAGCCGCGCCTGCATCTCTTTCTTGTCCACCTTTAGCTCGTTGATCAGCCTGTCCACCTTATTGATGAAGAGGACGGGCTTGACGTTCTCCCTTAGAGCTTGACGGAGCACGGTTTCCGTCTGCGGCATTATGCCCTCGACGGCGTCCACGACGACTATTGCGCCGTCGACAGCTCTTAAAGCCCTAGTGACGCCGCCGCCGAAGTCCACGTGCCCGGGCGTGTCTATCAGGTTTATCAGATATTCGTTGCCCTCGAACTCGTGGACCATCGAGACGTTCGCCGAGAAGATCGTGATGCCGCGCTGTTGCTCCAAGTAGTAGAAATCGGTAAAGAGCTGCTCACCCGCAAGCTCCTTAGAGATTATGCCAGCACCTGCGAGGAGGTTATCCGTCAGCGTGGTCTTCCCGTGGTCGATATGGGCGATTATCCCGATGTTCCTGATACGCTCTGGCTTGTCCATCAGCACCTTTATCCTTTCCACAACTTTCTTGCCCCTTGTTGCCATTCTTTACTGCCTCCTTCTTGTCATCTTCTTATTGGGCACCCGTCTTGAAATCTCTTTCCGAGCCCTTCACCGAATCTGGGGCTCACCCTTTAATAATGTTTTGGAGCGCACCTGGCGTTGCTTTACAAAAAGTCGCTAAGAAAGCCCTAAGGGATGAATTGGGGAGGCGGGAGGGGGCTGGTAGTAGTTAATTTTTCTCAGTATAAAGAGCGGAGATAACAAAGAGCGTCGAGTGCAAGCTCATAGGTCTGACAAAGCGGAAGCGTGAGCTCGCTGGTTTGCTGTGTCGGCGGCACGGCACCGCAGTAAACCGAAGTTCTACGGCAGAAGAGTGAGAGAAGTCCGTGGAAAGTACTTCTGGCTCAGGAGAAAGCTCGGAAGGGCGAAGAAGCTGAGGGCGATAGAGAAGATAGGGCGTAAGGAGCGGAGGATTGTGAGCGACGAGCTTCACAAGGTAGCGAGGGACATCGTTGAAGAAGCAGAAAAGCACGACGCAATGATAGCGATAGGCGACTTGGAAGGCATCAGGAAGATAAAGGGAGAAAGGTAACAGGAAGGTCGATTCGATGTTTTCCATCGCTTGAAGTACAGGTATAAGGCTGGAGCGGGGCATTCTGGTGATAGAGGTTCCCGAACACAACACGTCGAGCAGTGTTCTAGGTGCGGCTCGCTGCGGACGAAACCCTCTCAGGCGTCTTCATCTGCGAGGACTGTGGATACCAGGTCAATGTGGATGTGAACGGTGCGAGGAACATATTGAAACGAGCCTAGGGCTATATGCTCGGGGCAGGGGCTGTGTGCCAAGCCGACGGGAGCGGCTCGTGCTGCACGTCTCTCAACCTCCCGCCGGTGGACGCCCCTAGTCGGGGAAGGAGGTCACTCAACGGATGCTACTGATTCCGTGAGATAAACGGCACGACGAAATGCGCCGGAGGCGGTAATATTCAACCTTGCTGAAGACTGAAGACGGTGACTTCTTTTTCACAGCGTGCTGATGACGTGGGCAACAGCTAATGCTAATATTGCGATCGCCAGAAACGTCTCGAAACCTGTCGCATCTCCTGCCACTCAAAGCGTCCGTAACCTCTCAGCCACGTTCGTCACAGAAACCGCCGTGTAGTAGCGGCGTGCCTCTCCGCCCCGCCCATCACAGCTCCGTACTCGTTGAAACCGGCTGTGGTGACTCCAAGCGGAGCACGCCGCCAGCCGGCACCGGCACGCTACGGTGACGCCGCTGCGAGCCAAACTTGAGCTTAATGTCCGTGCTCGCACCTGGGATGCCCCGCTGGGAAAACGTCATAAGCACTTCGATGGGTTTGCCCCTCAGCTCGGCTCGTGGCGTAAGCCTTTTAACATTCAACTCAAACTCTAAACAGAGGGTAACTCCAAGTAAAAGCTCGCTTTAACCCTGCGAGTGAAAGTGCGTGAAATAGTGCATAGTTGAGCAACGTAGTTGCTTGGAAATGAGATGGAAAATGGGCAGTGGACAGAAACAACTAATAAATCAACAGCAAACATCGTGTACGGAACAGACTACAATGGCGAAAATTTATCCGCCGAATTCTGTGAGGAGAAGACTTAAAGCCAAATTTGAAGATAAGATGCGTGAAGAACTAAGATTAAGTTCTTCTGTGTCCTACGTTGGCAATAAGAAAGTTCCCTTCTTAAGGATTTATAGATATAAAGAGGCATTTGCCTTTAGTTTCGTTAAAGACTTTCTTAACAGATTTGACGCAGATTTCAATGACTATGTGTTTGATCCATTCTCCGGCCTTGGTACAACTATGTTCGCTTCCATGCTTTCCGGTATTCCATCAATAGGTATTGACAAATTGCCAGTTGCTTACTTCATATCAAAGACACTTCCTTTATTCTTGTTTCTAAGAGAGAATGAAGTAAAAGAAACGTGGGAGTCAATTAAACCACGAATAGAAAAGAGCGAGCCAGCAGAGGTGGCAACGGATGTTCCCATCATGCAGGTTGCGTTTAGCGAGCAAAATCTTTTGCTCCTGAGAAAATTAAAATCTGCGATCGACGAGCTTCCTGAACCTTGTAGGGATATTTTCCTTTTCCTTTTCTTTTCAATTCTTGAAGAATGCAGTTTCACCTCGAAGGACGGTCAGTTTCTGAGACTTAAACGAAATAAAAGAGTATCCAATCCTATTGAGGCGATGAGTAAGAAAGTATCACAGGTGGAGGAGGATGTACGTCGCATCAGGTTCCTTTATCCCGGTATATCAATTGATAAAGTTATGCCCGATGTCTATCTCGCTGACGCACGAGATTTGTCAAATATAAAATTCAGGCGAAAGCCCACAATTATAATCACATCCCCGCCTTATGCCAATAGATACGACTATACAAGAACTTACTCTTTGGAATTATGTTTCCATTTTGTGAAGAACTTTGAGGAGCTTAAGGCTATTCGTTTTGGAATTCTGAGATCCCACATAGAGTCGAAAATAAAAAAGGATGAAAAGCCACCGCACCCGGCGGTAGAAGAAGTAGTCGCCGCCCTTTCAAGAAAGAAATTAAATAACCCCAAGATACCTGACATGATTACCGCCTATTTTATTGATATGCAGCAAGTCATAAAGGAATGGTACAAGGTTTTAGCCTCCGGTGCAAAAGTGGCTATGGTAGTCGATAATGTTAGATTTGAAGGGGAGATGATACCTGTTGATCTAATTCTTTCTGAAATGGCTGAAGAAATAGGGTTTGAGGTTAAAGAGATCATCATAGCCCGCTATAAGGGGAACAGCTCTCAACAAATGAAAAAATATGGGAGAGTCCCCGTTAGAGAAAGCATCGTGGTATGGGAAAGGTGATCAAGATGCCGTCTGATAGAGAAAAGGAAAGTTGGACGATCGATCAGATTACTAAGAGCGAGTTTTTCCACCAAAAACTTCATGAATGGGGTCTATTAGAAATTGCTTACGAGCTTGAATCTATAAAAGGAGAAGAATTCAAATGGGACTTAAACGAATTAAATATAAGCCAAAAAGCTTGGGATAAGGTTATCCACAGAGGAATTAAGCCTGTGAGGGTATTTAGCCATCCTGAGGTTTTAAAGGGCAATCCAAAAAGAGTGAGCTACTACAGGATGCTTGCGATGGTCTCCCAAAAGTCGATGTCAAAAGTCGGCTTGCCTGTTCATGATTATGAAGATGGACGAAAAAGTTTTGATGACGATATGGCTGTAGAGATTTCAAAGCATCTGAACAGAATTATAAGCATTCTTATAGAGCATGATGAGGATATAGATGCAAGAGAATTTGATTTGTGGCGTGGGATGGCTGCTGGCTCTCAAGCCCAAGGCTCGTGGCAAAATACGAAAGGCGATCGAGCTGAAGTCGTCATCAAGGAGTTGATCGAAAGGAGAGTCAGAGAAAGAAGGTTGGTAATTAAAGAAACCATTCATGGAAGGAGCAAAAAGAAGCTTGAGTTAAAGGATGGGCGGATATTAGTAATGGGTAGTGAGCCGGACATTGGGATATACAAAAACAATGCGATTCAAATTGCCGTTGAAATAAAAGGCGGTATTGATCCAGCGGGGGTACTTGAACGATTTGGGGCGGCGTTAAAGAGTTTAAGAAGAGCGAAGCAGGAAAACTCCAGATCAATCACTATATTGATTATGCAAGCTGTATCTCTAACCCCCAAAGCGAAAGAAGAAATTGACAGGAGTAAGGCAACCATAGACCACTTCTTTACGATAGAAGATGTAATAGGTAATGAGGATTCAAGGAAGCAATTGTTTGAGGTGCTGAATATATGATAAGGAAATACGGCTAAGTCACGTTGCCTAGAAGCGGACATATGGCTCCGCATTTCTCAGATCTCCATCTGGGAACTTGTATGTCCACTAAACATTAAGATAACCGGACTTCGGCGGGGCGAGCATAAAAGCCGTGATGAGCATCACATCTTCGCACCGCAGCCTCCTTTCTGTGTGCTGTATGATTGGAAGTTAAAAGACAAGCGTATGTGGGTCATCAAGTTCAAGCCTTAGAGGCGTGCCAAGATATCGTTAAAGAGGCAAAAAGCCGCTAAAAAGCCTCTTGATGGGAGAGCATGCTCAGCCCGGCGGCGCAGCCCGTCCCCCGTCCCGGTCCCGTTCTGACGCTCCAGTTTCTCACCGGTATGGACATCGAAACGACCGCCCTTCAGGGAGGGGTCGCGCATCATACCAAAAGCGGGCGGGCGGAATTCAGCCGCCGTGTCGTGATGCACCCACCTGCGGCTTTTCAACACCGAGCGGGCGAGCTGCCGCCTCCGATTTCCGCTCCCTGAGGGGCAGCTTGAGTTGACGGGGGTCGCTGAGCGAGAGCACCGCACGGATCGCCCAATCTCGCTCGTTTTCGTCAGCCTCTAGGAGAAAATACACTCTCTCGCCGGCGAGCTGCACGTCAGAAAGCACTTTGAAATCATGCCCGACGCAGACGCTCTGGTCGCAGTAAAACTCGCAACGCCCGTCGTAAAAGTGGAAGCAGCGGAACCTCGGCTTTATCACACCGAGCGTTTTCCCACCGAGCGCATCTCTGTGCAAGAACTCTCCGCTCTCGGCGACCCGCTCCATGATCCTCAGCCGCTTCCGGTCCTCTTCGACCCTGCTTGTCACCTTTATGCTCTTAACTCTCATGCTTTCCGGTCGCTTATCGTCCTTTGGGAAAAATTCTTCTATTTCCACTTCCAGCACGTCCCAGACGCTTAGCTCGCCGCTCACTGGGTAAATTCGCCTCAGCTCCCAGTCCTCTCCTATCACAATGGCGTTCTCGGCATTGGCGTCGAGCAGTATCATACTCATCCTTTCCGGTAAGAACTCCTCAAACCTGCCGCTCTCAAACCACTCCCGCAACGCCCATAACCTCTTTCCGCTCTTCTTAATACGTACCAAGCCTATATCGCCCTGAAGCTTCCTCACGTAAACATGATAGGGGGCCTTCTGCCTCAGCAGGCTCGATGCCGCCTTTATTTCGTTCCATGTCAATGGCTCATCCCGTTCTTTTAATACCTTGTAAACTTCGCTCTTGAACTCCTCATACCTCATGAGAATCGCCCAGACAGAACAAGTTAAATGAGGGGCTTTTAAAAAGTTTAACGAATTAAGACGTGTGTTGCAATGTGGGATGAGGAGAGCATTGAGGGGGTTCTGGAGAAGTACAGGCGAGCGGGTAAAATAGTAGCGGAAGTGAGGAAGAGGGCTGCGAGCATGGTGAAGGAAGGCGCTCTCATTTTAGAAGTAGCGGAGTTCGTCGAGAATGCAATAAGGGAACGGGGTGCAGAGCCAGCATTCCCGTGCAACATCTCGCTTAACGAGGTCGCTGCGCATTCAACGCCTTCTCACGACGATAAGCGAGTTTTCAGTAACGAGCTTGTCAAGCTGGACATCGGCGCTCATATTGAGGGCTATATTGCGGACGCCGCCGTAACTATAGACCTGAGCGGCGAGAACGCGCGTCTTGTGGAAGCTGCCGAGGAAGCTTTAAAGGCTGCAATATCGGTGATCCACGACGGCGTGAGCACGGCGGAGGTCGGAGCCACCATCGAGAAGGTCATAAGAGAATACGGCTTCAGGCCAATAGTCAACCTTTCAGGGCATGGACTCGCGAGGTATATGGCGCACGCACCGCCCACGATCCCTAACGTCGGGCAGCGGGGCGGCGCCATCCTCAGAGAAAACGATGTCGTCGCCATCGAGCCTTTTGTGACGAACGGCGCTGGCAGGGTTTCTGAAGGAGCTACCGTTGAAATCTACAGCTTGGTGCGGGAAAAGCCGGTCCGCCTCCCAGCGGCACGCAGACTCCTCGTAGAGATAAAAAAGTATAAAACGCTGCCATTTGCAAAGCGCTGGCTTCCGAGAGAGAGTCTTGACATTGCGCTCCGCAACTTGGAGGCGGCAGGCGTCATACGCTCGTACCCAGTTCTGAGGGAGGCGGCACGTGGCTTGATCTCGCAAGCCGAACACACCGTTATCGTAAAGAAAGACGGTTGTGAAGTCATAACAGCGTGAGACGCAGTAAGTCGTTGTAGTGGTGAGCTACTCCGCACTGAAGTGCGGAGCTTCACTTTAAGCCTCTCCACTCCGCCTCCTTGAGGAGCACCGCTCCGGAGTCGGAGCTTCACGACGTTTCGGGCGGCTCACCGCAGCCCTGACCGCAGGATATACCCGCAGCCTCGTTCCGAACTTACATTATAAAAACTAACTACCTCTACCAGCCCCCTCCCGCCTCCCCTAATTCATCTCTTAGGGCTTTCTTAGCGACTTCCTGTAAAGAGCGTGCGTCTTTCTCAAGGTTTTTCCTAAGTGTCACCTCTCTGACGGGAAGGGTTTTTGTACTTGATTTGTTAAGCGGCTTTTCGGACACAACGCTGCCAAACCGTCTAAGATCGAGATTTTCGGGTGCTAGAGGACGGCAAGTAGAGCGTGACTCAAAGTAGCGTCAGGTATTCTGAATAGACCGACATCATCTGGGCTTCGCCTTTGTTCCGTGGAGCTCTGTTGGGAGTCGTAAGAGACCATTTTAGGGCGTTTCTTGATGAATGATAACATTCGGACTCTAAAGGGTCGCACGAGATAACGAAAGTTATTTTTATTGACGTTAAACAAGTCATTACTGCCTTAGGGGTCGGGCGGCTCGGAGTGAGCCTCTGACGCCAAAGCTGCTGCTTAAAGCCAAAGGAGCCGTCAGACAAGCTACAATTGGGCGGACTGGAAGCCGATATCAGAGTGGCTCACTCCAAAGAGCCGTCCCATGTTTCATTGTTTTTAGATTGGAGGGAGAGAAATGAGCGTATCGGGTCCGATAAACCTGATATGGCTTGAAGGGCAGGACTGCGCGGGCTGCACGATTTCAGCAAAGCAGGCGAGCAACCCCACACTGATTGACGTTCTCGTCGGCACGATCCCAGCTCTTGGAGATATCCGCCTCGTCTTTCACCCTACACTCATGCCCGACTGGGGCGAGGACGCCGCGAGGGTGCTTGTGGACGCCGTAGAGGGGAAATACGACCCGTTTGTGATCGTCCTCGAAGGAGCCATCCCTGATGAGAGCAAGGCGGGCGAGGGGGTCTTCTGCGTTGTCGGAGAGATAGGTGAGAGGCTTCTAAAACTTGAGAATGTGATTCGAGACCTCTCGAAGCGGTGCGCCGCCGCAGTAGCGATCGGGAGCTGTGCATCTTACGGAGGGATCCCACATGGCTCGCCAAATCCGACCGGCGCAAGAGGGCTTCTCGACTTCCTCGGTAAGGACTGGAGGAGCGGTCTTGGCCTCCCAGTGGTCTGCGTTCCAGGATGCCCACCAAAGCCCGATAACATCATTCAGGCGCTCGGCAGTTTAGTGCTCGTTGCGAGGGGCGTCATGAATGCGCCGGAGCTAGATGAGTGGCATCGTCCAAAGTTCCTTTACGGCTACACCGCTCATGAGCTCTGTCCGATTTGCGGCTTCTACGCAGAGGGTAAGGACGCTCACGCCTTCGGCGAGCTGGGCTGCCTTGGAGGTATTGGTTGCAAGGGGATAATAACGAACTGTAACGCCTCTTCCTCATGGGCGGACGGCTACGGCGGCTGCACGAGGACGGGCGTTCCTTGCTTCGGTTGCGCCGACCCAAACTTCCCAGACCCGCCAACTTCGCCGTTCTTCGCAAAGGCGCCTGCAATGGCGTTCGTCAAGGACACCCTCGCTGGCAACTGGGGGCACCTCAAAATGGGGCTTGCAAGGTTGAAGAGGAGGAAGATTTAAGGAGGTGGTGCGAATGGCGGTCCGCGAGCTAACAATCGAGCCTATCACGAGAATTGAAGGGCATCTTGGCGCTCACGTCAAAATTGACACCGACGCCAGAAAGATAACGGACGCTTATGTCTACAGTCCGATGTTCAGGGGCTTTGAAATAATTTTGCAGGGAAGAGAGCCGTCCGAAGCGATCATGATCACGCAGCGCTCCTGCGGAGTCTGTCCGGTGCCGCATGCATACTCGTCGGCAATGGCGGTCGACCAGACGTATAAGGTGTCGCCTCCACCTATGGCGGTCGCGCTCAGAACGCTCGTCCACGGCGCAGAGCAGCTTTATGATTCCGAAGTCGGCGTCGTGAACCTTGAAGGCTGCGACTACAGCGAGACGCTCGTGAAGAAGTTCAATCCGGACTGGTGGGAGGAGGCTGAGAAGACAAAAGCTGAAAGGGCGGACATCCATGGCTACGAAAAGATTTCAGACATTATGAGAGCACTTAACCCGTTCACTGGCGAGCTTTACGTCCAGTCGCTGCTGATGCAGAAAAATGGACACAACATGGCGGCGATCTTCGGAGCGAAGCACCCGCACGTGCACTCTTTCGTGCCGGGTGGGATTTCAAAGGCGAACTTGTCACCGTCGGACTTCGAGGCTTACATCACGCTCCTGACGAGGCACGTAGCGTTCTCGAAGAAGCTTGTGGCGGCGACCGATGACCTTCTCGACTTTGTGCTCGAGCAGGGTTATGAGGAGGTGGGCACGAGGGAGGCAAATCTCCTCTCCGTCGGCGCTTACGACGACCCCGAACAATACTCGGCGGAGTATTCTGACATCGGTAAGTTTGGGAAAGCCCGCCTCGTATCTCCCGGCGTGATTCTCAACGGGGAACTTGTGACGACCGACCTAATTGAGATCAATGTTGGCGTCAGGGAGTTCATCGGGCGCGGCTGGTATGAGGACGACTGGGAGCAAGAGTTCAGCACCGATCCGCTCGGGAACAAAATTGAAAGGGAACATCCATGGAACAAGCGGACGAAGCCTAAACCTGGGAAGTATGGAGATTGGGCTTCAGCCTATTCTTGGGTAACTGCTTCCCGCTGGCTCAAGGACGGGAAGAACCACGTCGTCGAACTCGGACCGCTTGCGAGGATGTGGGTCACGGCGAAGGCGAAGCTCGTGCCGGAGTCCACAGGAAACAGCTTGCGGTTCGAGCTTCCTGCATCGCCGGTCCCTGGACTCCCTGCTGAGAAGCTTGAGTTGGAGTGGAAGATCCCAAAGAAGCCCAACGCCGTCGAGAGGGTCAGGGCAAGAGCTTATTACAATGCCTACACTGCATACTGCATGCTGAAAACGGTGGAAAGAGGTCTGGAGCTGCTGAGAGCCGGGAAGGCGGAGGTCTGGACGGAATACAAGCGTCCGAAAGAGGGTATAGGCTTCGGCGCCATTGAGGCGATGCGTGGCGCCTGCATGCACTGGTGCGTCATGCGGAAGGGCAAAATCCACAATTACCAGTATCATGCACCGTCATCATGGAACCTCTCCTGCAGAGACCCTGAGGATCAACCGGGACCTGTAGAAGCTGCTCTGCTCCAGACGCCGATCACCGAGGTTGGCGACGCTGAAGGTTGGAAAGGCATCGACATCGTCCGTGTCATCAGAAGCTTCGACCCGTGCCTCGGGTGCGCCGTCCACATCCACGTCGGAAGTAGGGTCGTGAAGCACGAGCTTCTACCTTATCCTTCCCCTTAATTTTCCGCACTTTTATCCCCAGCAAGAAATTCAAGAATGAGCTTTACTGCATTTCCGATGGCTTCTTCTACTTTTTTGCTCAATCCCTCCCCTAATTCCACCCTTTCAACTTCGCAACCAACTACGACGACTTTTCTAGGGAGCGTGCCGATGGCTTTCGCCGTAATAATAATCTCTTCAACGCCCGTCTGATGGAGGCTTAGCTTTGCTGTTAAGTTTCCCACCCTTGTTTCTACGTCGCCGGCGGTAATTTCCAAAACGTAAAGCGTTCCCGGCTTTCCGCCAGTTTTAACGGCATCCACAAAAATAACTAGGTCGTAATCTGCAAGGTCCGGCGCCAAGGTCACGTCACAGAGTCCTACGTCCCTCAGTTCGACGTTCTCAGGCAGCTTTAACTTCGTAAGCTCCTCGATGACTCTCGGACCAAAGCCATCGTCGCTCATGAACTTGTTGCCGAAACCCGCGATTAAAACTCTCATCTCAACTCAAAATGCGCTCAGCTCGCCTTGCGACCGCATCTGCCATTTCACTGAGCTTAGCGTTCCCGCCGAGGTCGTATGTAACCGTCTTGCTCTCAGCTATGACCTCTTCCACAGCCCTCCTTATGACCGTTGCCTTCTCAACCTCTCCCAGATATTCAAGGAGCCATGCGCTTGCAAGGATCATGGCTGTCGGGTTCACCTTATCAAGTCCGGCGTACTTCGGCGCAGACCCGTGAGCAGGCTCGAACATCGCGTAGTCGTCGCCGATGTTCGCCGAAGGTATGAGCCCGATGCTGCCGACGAGCGCCGAGCACTCCTCACTTATTATGTCCATAAATAGGTTCGTAGAAAGTAAGACGGTCTCGTTGAAAATCTGTGGGTTTTTGATGAGCTGCTGCGCAATGTTGTCGACGTGATATTCCCAAAGTTCGATTTCAGGGTACTCCTCCGCAACTTTACGCGCCTCCTCGACGAAGGCGCCGCAGGTCCTCTTCAAGATGTTGCTCTTGTGAATGGCGACAACCGCCTTGAACTTGCGGCGGCGAGCCTCCTCGAAGGCAAATTTTGCGATGCGATGGCACTGTCGCCTCGTGATCTTACGGAGTGCGAGGATGATGTCGTCGTTCACCGGTATTTCTACGCCGAAGTACAGCCCCTCGGTCGCCTCACGCACGCACACGAAGTCTACGTCGCCGAGCGGTCTCCTCGTCCCCTCAAAGGTCTTTATAGGGCGGACGTTGGCGTAGAGGTCGAAGTGCTGCCTTATGGAAACGGCAACGCTCTTCGGCGAGCCCTCGCCGCCAGGCGTCGTTGTAGGACCCTTGAGGCACGCATCCGCCTCCTCCAAGACGTCCCACGTCTCCTCGGGGATCAATGAGTCGCCACCATGCTCCTGCCACCAGTCGTAGCCGGCGTCGCAGAAAAGCCACTCCACGTCAGGCTCGACGACCCCTAAAACCTTGAAGGCGGCATCCACCACCTCGGGACCGACGCCGTCGCCCCTGATCACGGCTACCTTCTTCATGACGATATGGTTAGTTTTCTACTTTATTTCATCCCCGCACCTGAGAAACTTAGGATTGAGTCCTTGCAGCTCCCTCCTGACTCTTGACACAGCCGTGGAATCAGCGCCGTTGTGGTAAATGACGCTCCTTACCCTCTCGTCACACGCTTGGCTCAATCGCCTCAAGGACTCAAGGCACTTCTTCACCTGCTTCACTTTGTCGCGGGCGTCGTGGTTACTAAGCCTTCCGCCCGTGCATTCGACGATGCAAACCCTGTCCTCAAACACTAGAACAAGATCGCAACCTCCCTTCTCCCCAGAAAGAGGCTCATCCGCGCAGCAGTCGAATTTAACCTTCATGACGCAGCTCGACGCTTTAACCTTACAACCGTCCACGTTCCAAGTCCGAACCCGTCCCGATCCTATCTCCTCGATGCACTCCTCGCCGCCTTTTTCCCGCAGGCGGTCCATCAGCTCACGTATCTCCTCGGTGACCATGCAGCTTCCTCCACCTCGCCTCCTCTACGTCGGCGTACCTGTTCGACAGCTCCACGATGACCGACGAGAACTCCTCCTCGTCTATCCCCTCCTCGGTAACCCTCATCTCCCCAACCGTACCGTCCGGATTGAAGCGGTAAACCTTCAGGGACCGCCAATCCAAGCCCTCATCCTCCCTGTACCCCTGCTCTTTCTTCTCCCCCGCGTCCAAGGCGTTCAGCCTCACGAGGTTGCTGAGCTCGTCGAGGATGAGCGGGCTGTGCGTGGTCATCAGAACTTGGATCCCGCACATGCTCAGCATCGCTAACGCCCTCGCAATCACGGTCTGCATGTACGGGTGGGCGTGCGCCTCCGGCTCCTCGATGATCAACGCCGCCCCCCCCTCTAAGACGTAGCGCAGGTAAGCTATCAGCGGTGTGACTTCCCTTATGACGGAGTGCGCCCTCAGCGCCGGAACCTCTCCCCCCTCGCTGCTGAAGAACACCTCGGGGAACATGAAGCCCGAGCTGCGGACAGCAACCCTGCCTCTCAGCTCCCCCTCTAAAAAGTCGGCAATCTTGCTTATCTTCCCGCTCGCAGGTCTTGAGGGAGAAACGCCAGCGAGCGTGCTCAGCATCTCGTGGTCCGGTCTGTTCAGAGGCAGCCCCCTCCCGACGGGCAGGCTCCTGAGAAGGCTAGGAGCGACCCGCAAAAAGCCCGCCCTGCTGTCCGTCAACATGTGCACGGGCTGGCATGGAAAATACTCATCCAACACGGACTGGAAAATCGAAGGTATCATTATGCCGCAGAACATATGCAGCGAATGTTCGGGAGAATTTAAGTCCTCAACAGTTTCTTCGCACAATTTCTTACCGTCGTGCAGCAACGCCAGCTTTCTCATTTCCCTGTAGAACCTCATTTCAAAGCGTTCCCCTTCAAAGAAGTTATCAAGCCCCTCTTGGCGTATGGAGCCGTCCTCGCCGATTTCAAGCTCGAACCCCCGGGTTCCCTCGTCGTTGCTCACCTTCAGGACGCTCCTCTTCTCGCCCCACGTGACGAGCTCGCCCACACCCTCCACGGAAAAAGTCTCCTTGAGCCATTCCGGAAGCATTTTGACGAAAGCATATGCGTGCACCCTCATGACGTGCTCTATCAGCTCGCCCACCGCCTCCTGCGAAATTATGGTTTTTCCTTTCTTCATCTCTTCGGCAATTCTCATGAAGGCTTCGGACACGGGTATTCCTGTTCCCAGAACCTCCCAATCGGGCTCCATACGCCTGAGCGTCCATATCAGGTAAGCGAGGTAGGATTTTCCGGTCCCGCCCGGACCGACGAACACCGTGAGGCTGCCGAGCGTCACGTCCGCCCGCC
>Ga0209411_100017_pt1 | contig 25080 bp, 55 predicted proteins | sample Mar14336cmmetaG_FD_185479 | JGI IMG/M metagenome (GOLD analysis project Ga0209411, IMG submission 185479) | Marine hydrothermal vent microbial communities from Guaymas Basin, Gulf of California to study Microbial Dark Matter (Phase II) - Marker... ... | reverse complement strand
CGTATCTTGCCCTGATAAGCCCACCTCCTGAGCGTCGACGCGGACACGCCCAACATGCTTCGAGCCTTCTTCGGCGTGATCAGCTCCTCCGACATCTGTGATCCCTATGGATCGTATAGCTCGTGGGGGTATATAAATCTTTCTCTTGCGTAACAGTTACGCGAGGCACCGCGATCCCGTAACCACGCGACGTGCGGAGCGCCACAACGTAGTCCACGTGCTCCTCGCCCACCGTGAATATCTCCAAGACCGCCTCCGACGGTCCAGTACGCCCGTCCAGAGTCCCCGCCGTCAGCTCAACACGGAACAGCGTTTCTCTTGCGGCGCGGTCGAGCACGAACGAGTCGAAAACCCGCTCGAACAGAGCGTATTTTGCTCTCACGATGTCTTCCTCGGACATTTGACCACCCCTCAGAGGCTAAAAAAGTAACACACAACGCTCACCGCAAGCAAACCATAAATCGCAATCGTCACAGAGCTCCAGACGATTTCGTAATCAGCGGTTATGAACAACTTTGGATTCACGGCGAGCACTGTCAGCGCCAGGGTAGCCGCCGCCATCGCAAAAAGCACGCTGAGCACGAGAAAAACCTCGCTCTTCCGCAACGCCGCCCGCAGCCTCTCAAACATCACGGCTCGCCCCCCTCGTGTCTTGCAGCCTTTTCCACAAAACGCACTTTCCATCGGCATCCAGTACGGCTGCGAACTGCCTGTCGTCCTCGGTCTCGAAGACTACTTCCCAGAAGGGCTCGTTTTTCTCGACCTTCACCGCCCGAGTCTCCCCTGGCAAATTAGCCATCTTAGCAACCTTCCAAGCCCTTTTCATCACGCTCAGCACATCCTCGCCCATCGGCGTCACCCTGTTTACCAAACACCTCCAGAAAGTGGAGATCCGCCAAGACCATGCCCACGTAAAACGCTAGAGAGATCGGCTTCCGCTGCTCTATTTTCTCCAGTACATCCCATCTAAGGAGCAACGGGCGACTCTTCCGCATTTCCGCTGCTCTTTTTATGCCCTCCTCCCAGCCATAGAGCCTGACAGTTTCTCGGGCGTAGAAAAGGTGCGACTTCAGCACTTTCTGATATATATTCATCATTATTTTCACAGCGCCCACGAGCTCCCGCTCAATTTCCTCTATCTCCCTGCAAAACTCCGGGTACGCCGCCCGCACTTCCCGCCACCAGTCCTGCATGTACTCCTCTATGAAGTCCACAAACGTTTTTTCGCGGTGCTCTATTATCACAACCATAACCACCACCAAAACCACCTACGCACCATTCGCATAAAAAACTTACGCCGTTAATTTTATAAGTCGTCGTTGCAAATTCACGAACGTATGGTGAGCGACGAGGAAATCCTGAAGGCTCTGAAAAAAGCGTCGCAGCTCGAGAGGACGGTGCCCGCCGTCGCCAAGAAGCTGAAAATCAGCGAGTCCGCCGTGAGGCAGCGTCTCTACATCCTCGAAGCCGCTGGCAAGGTCAGAAGGGCGGGCGTCGTCGGGAAAACGATCGTCTGGGAGGTGGTAGAGTGAGCAACCAGGTCTTGGTTGAGGTAAAAGCGGAAGATACGAAAGTACTCTACGTTCTCGAAAGGGAGTTCGCAGAGCACCTCAGGGGCAAACAAAAATACCCGGTGACGATCCTCAGGGAAGTGCCCGAAAGAGAGTTTCAAGAGTACGTAGAAGCCAGCGAGTGGTTCGACAGCGAGGTGGACCGCTACTACGACGGGGAGCACCGAAAAGGACGGGAAAAAGAGCTCGTCCTGGTCGAGATAAAGATGACAGAAAATATAAAGAAGCACTTCGTTCTCGAAAAGAAGTTCGCAGAGCTTCTTAAGAAAAAGCAGAAATGCCCCATAACGATTCTCAGAGAGGCGTCAAGAGAAGAGATGTGGAAGCGTGCGGAGGTCGATGCGTGGCTGTACCACGAAGCGTTCCACTACTACGACTAGGAGGTGGTGGAATGAGCGAGGAGAAGATAGAAGCCGCCGTGAAGAGGCTGTTGGAGCCCGAAATAGAGCAACTGAAAAGGCGTTTCGACCATGCAGTTCGGCAGATCGAAAAGACGCCCGAGGAGTTCGAAGAAATCCGAAAGAATGTTGAGGAGCGACTGAAAAACATGCTGAGAGTCGAGCGGTCGTTGTCCGAGCGGTCGTTGTGCGTGATCGACATCCTTGCGAAAGGCGGCATCGTGGAGGTCAGGGACGTGGAGTGCGGGTCGGAGTGGCAGAGAGACGCACTGCCCGACGTGAGACGCACCGTGGAGGAAATGATCGGGGATGTAATGTGGAAATACCAATCCCTCCCCAGAGGGATGTACCGGATCGTCCTCATCGTCGAGCCCGTGGAGGTGGTGAAATGAGCGAAGAGAAAATAGAAAGCGCCGTGAAGAAGTTGTTGGAGACCGAGATCGAGCGGCTGAAAAAGGAAATCAGAGATGCCGTTGAGGCGCCGAAACGACTTGAGGAAAAGGCGGAAGAGGTCGAAACATACCTGAAAGAAGTGGCAAGGGTCGAACTGCCGCTAAGCGTGATAGATGTTTTAGCAAGGGGCGGATTTGTGGAGGTGGGAGAAAAAGAGTGCCGCTACTGGGGCGACATAGAGGGCCTTCTGTTTCATCTGAAATCCAGAATGATACGGAGAAGCTCCGAGCTTCCAGAAGGGAAATACAGAGTGATCCTCATAGTTGAACCCGTACGGGAGGTGGTCAAATGAGCAACCAGGTCTTGGTCGAGGTGGAGGCGGCGGAAGATTCAAAAGTACCTTATGTTCTCGAGAGGGAGTTCGCAGAGCACCTCAGGGGCAAACAAAAATACCCAGTGGCGATTGTCAGGGAAGTGTCCGAAGAAGAGTTTCGGGAATATGTAGAAGCCAACAAGTGGTTTACCGACGAGCTGAACCGCTATTACGACGAAAAGCCCCAAAAAGTGAGCAAAAAGGAACTCGTCTTGGTCGAGATAAAGATAACGGAAAATATAAAAGGACGCCTCGTTCTCGAAAGAGAGTTTGCGGAGCTCCTCAAGAGAAAGCAAAAGTATCCCGTGACGATTCTCAGGGAAGCAACGGAAGAAGAACTGCAGAAGTACGTAGCAATCGAAGCGTGGCTGTACCACGAGGCACTCCACCACTACGACCGAGAAGGCGGTGAAACGAGCGAGCAGAAGGCTGAGCCCGTCCCAGCCCCTACGGTGCAGCCCCGAGTCGTCGCCGCACCGCTCGCCAGTTTCGCCATCGAGGCCGACCGCCTGAAGCTGAAAATACGGGAGCTGCTGGAGGAGTACCTCCCGCAGGCGGAGCTGGAACACGTCGTGAGGCACGAGGTCGAGGAGTTCGTCTACCGGACGATCTTCAGGGAGTTCAGGATTGAACTTGACGAGCTCGCCTCGGAGCTGACCGCCGAGGTCTTCAAAAAGAAGCTCGAAGAAATGGCTGGCGACCTGATCAAAAACGAAATAAAGCAGTTGCTGAAAAACACCGCCGAGAAGGACATACTCTTCATCAGGCAGATCGTAGACAAAGAGTACGAAAAAGTCGCTAAGGAGCTCGCCAAAAAAGTGGTGGAGGAGAGAGCCGACGAGCTGAGAAATATGGTCGAAGAGACGGTTGCGAAGGCGACCAAGGACTGCTTCGCGGAGCTCGTCGCCGAGAGGATGAAAACCCTGATCTCAACGCTGGAGCGCTTGGAGAAAAAGGCGGACGCACTTGAACAGCGGCTCATGAGGGCAGAACAGCAAACTACAGGAACATGGTAAAGATGACCCCGATAAAAAAGTTGTCCAAGCGCCTGAGAAAATGGAAAAGAGAATGGAAAAGAAAACGCGCTGAAAAACGAGAAGACGAGCGAATAGAAAGAATGGTGCGCGCCCTCATACTCCGAGACCTCACAGTCCGAAAAATGAGAATCGTATCAAAAATACTCGGAGCAGCCGTTGCTGTCGCCACCGTAAATGTCGTAACTTGCGGAATCTGCGTTTTCGCAGAATTTGGTCTCATAAACCAGAACATCGCCGCATACGCCGTCCAAGCGTTCTTCTGGGGCGCGGTTCTCTTTATGGCGCTGGCGATCGCCGCCATCATCATAGACTCGACATACGAAAAACTGTACAGAGCGATCAAACGGAAAAAGTCGTGAAGGAGGTGGTGGGATGAGCGGGGAGAAGTCCGAAACGAGTCTCGTGAGCTGCCGCTTCTGCGGGCGGAAGCTGCGGCTCCAAGAAGTGCGGTCGCACTACGCGCGGGAACACGCCGAGGCGTGGCGGCGGCACCGCGAAGCGAGAGAGGCGGAGCGTGCTGAGAAGAGGCGGTGGGAGGCGGAAAGGCTGCTCGAGGAGTTCAGGGTTAAGGCGAAAGCCATCTACGCGCTCGCAACGCTGGAAAACGCCGCCTTCTTCATGCCGGAGGGCGCCCGGGACCGCTACTGCGAGGCGGTCGAGACCGTCAAAGGCATCGTGAAGGCGGCGCTGAGCCTCGAGGAGGTGTGACGTATGAGGAAATATAGGCTGATCTACGGCGTGCTCTGGCTCGCCGCGGTTGTGGTTTACAGCGTCCCCTGGATACGGCTTGATGGAGATGTATACACTGGCTGGAACTGCACGCTGCCGTTCTCGCTGCCGTATGTGATCGGTCTGCTCCTCGGTCTGGTCGTCCTTCTGACAACAAGGCTTCCCTTCGGTCTCTCGCTAGCTGCGGGCATCCTGATGATCTTGGGCGTGGTCGGAGCCGTTTTCGGTTACTACTTCGCAGAGCTGGTTGCGACACTAGCAGGCGGCTACGTGGCGATGGAACCTGGAATGGGCATCGCGTTCCTGTACTCGCTCGTCTACACGGTCGCCGCACCCGTTGTTGGTAGAAAGATGAAAAAATAAAAGGAGGTGATGTGATGCGTCGCATCTCCGACTACGACGAGTTGGAGCCTGTTGAAGAAGAAGTTGTTGGGAAGGAAGAAAAGAAGGAGAAAAACGAGGAGGGCGTGAAAGAGGTGAAAGAGGAGAAGGGGGAAAAGGGGGAGAAGCCCGCAGCCGCCTCCGGAATACCGGACTTTGCAGAAGTCATGCCGACACCCGTCTTCGAGGGCGAACGCCGACGCATCGAGGAGATACTGGGCAAGCCCATCATCGTCGAGGACTACGTGCAACTGCAGTCGAAGTTCCGCGATGGCACCTACGTCGTCATGAAAGTCCGCGTCGAGGGCGAAAACGAGCCTGTGACCATCGCAACGGGTTCGATGGTCTTGCAGCGGCAATTAGAAATGCTAAGAGCCGCAGGGAGCGTTCCATTTCGGTGTCGGATAGTGAGAAAAGGGAAATACTTCACGTTCACCAGTAGCAAGGGATAGAGAAACTTTTATATGTAAGTGCTCCAAGATCTATACAGAGCATGGCTTGGCGCGGCCTGGCAAGGCGGGGCATGGCGCGGCTTGGCGCGGCTCGCCTTGGCATGGCATGCCTCGGCAGGGCTGGGCTTGGCTGGGCAGGGCACGGCTGGGCGAGGCCCGGCGTGGCGCGGCAAGGCGTGGCATGGCAGGGCTTGGCGCGTGCGGTCGGGCGCTCGCCCGACCGCAACCTTTTTATAAACCCTCATATCACAATACTCTTGTATGCCTAAGGATGTAATTGAGCGTATAAGGGTTAGGATTGAGGGCGTGCGTCCGCTGCTCATGCACTCGCCAGGGGCGATGAACATAAAGTCGGAGCGGAAGGGCGTGCAGATCGATCCAAGAAAAGAGGCAGAAGCGAGCCTCTACAGGGACGACGATGGAAAGATCGTCGTGCCAGCGATAAACATCCTAGCCGCCATGAGGGAGGCGGCGAAGGAATACAAGGTTCCAGGCAGGGGCAGAAAAACCTTCCGCGACTACATCTACGCTGGTCTGAGGATAACGCCTGACATGATACCGCTGCAGGTTCCGAACGGGCAAGACCCTGAGACAGCTTGGGAGGTCGATATTCGCCCTGTCGTAGTTCAGCGGTCTCGCATCATGCGTGCGCGTCCGCGCTTCGACGAGTGGGCGCTGGAGTTCGACATCGAAATTCTCGACCCGATCATACGGGCGAGCAATGTCAAGGAGTTCTTGGAGTCTGCGGGTAAGTACATTGGTCTCTGCGACTTCCGCCCGCTTTTCGGACAGTTCAAGGTGACAAAGTTCGAGGTGGCCAAGAGTGCGAGGTGAAATAGAGCTCACGAGCCTCGAAAGAGCAGTAGAATCGGTGCTTAAAGAGCTCGTCGCAGATTACGAGCCGCAGTACTCGACGAGAACGGGTTTCGTCGTGGATTTTGCCGTGCCCTCGAAGAAGATTGCTATCGAGGTCGATGGCGAAAAGTGGCACAGCAGCCCGGAGGCGAGGAAACGAGACGCCTTTAAAGACTCCCAGTTAAGGCGTGAAGGATGGAAGCTACTACGGATAAAAGAGGGAACGCCGCAAGAGGTTTGGGTTTCAAGACTGAAAAAGTTATTAGGTGAGAGCGTTGGGGACGCTGAACATTAAAATAGATGACGAGCTCGAAATGCAGTTCCGACGAGCCGTACTGGAAAGGTTGGGTAAGCAAAAGGGCGCGATCTCTTTGGCAGTTGAGCAAGCTATTAAACTGTGGCTCGAAAGTGGCGAGACGGGTAGTGAGCGGAAGCAAAAGAAACCACCCGCATAAAGCGGTACTACACGTTTACGAGCGCCAAAGCGTAAAACAGGGGCGGTACGTGCCGCCCCTCTATTTTTTTGCTTCTGAGGTGATGACCTACAGGATTTTCATATTGGAGCGGACGCGTGGCAACCTGCGCAAAGAGGCTAAATACCTTGCTGCACTCGCTGAATACTACGGGCTAAGATTCGCAACTTTCTGCCCAAGGTGCGGCTACTGGCTTTTCCTCTCAGACAGCGTCATATCCTCACGACGCTGCCTGCACTGCGGATCGCCAGTAATCGCGGTCATCGACCTAAAGGCTTTTCTGAAAGAAATGCAAAATTGTAGCTATGGAAAGCTTTGAGTCTCTTCTACGGCGTCTTTACCTCCTCCGCAGGCTCGAGAACGGGCACGCCGTCGGCGACGACGAGGTTTTCGTGACCGAGGTCGTCCATGCGTCGCTCTGCCCTCGTTACGCATGGTTCGAAAGGCACGCGCCGGCGACGCACCTCAACGAGCACATCTTAAGGGGCGTCGCCGTCCACGAGTTCGTCGCCGCCCTCTTCTCGCAGATCGACGGCGCGGAGAAGAGCGTCTCCGCAGAAATCAACGGCGTCCGCGTCAGAGGAAGAGTTGACGTCGCCCACAACGGCGTGATCTACGAGGTGAAGACCGTTTCGAGGCTCCCCGACGCCCCGTACGGGCACCACGTTTTACAAGCGCAGCTCTACTCTTTTATCACGGGCTCGCCGTGCCGCCTCGTGTACATCGACAGCGAATTCAAAATCCAAGAGTTCGAAGTCCCGCCGCCCGACCCTAAAGAGGTCGAGAGCGCCGTCGCCCACGCCGCCGCCGTGCTGCGGACGCCAGACCCGCCCGAGGGGCGGGAATCGTGGCTCTGCAAGTACTGCACGTATCCCTGCAAGCTGCGCGGCGGCGAGAGTTAAACTTTTTTGCTTTCGAAATCTAGTGGGTGAAGAAATGTTCAGGATAGACGAAAAGCTCTGGGCGACCCTGAAAAAAGCCGTTGAGAAGATTTTGGACTATCTGGAAGAGAAAAGCATCAAGGGCGACATAATCATCGAGTTCTGGGAGAACCCGGAAACGCTCGAAAGGGAAGTCGTCCTCCGCGTCTGCATCGCCGCCCCCTTCCTAGAAAGAATGCGCATCTGGGATGAACTGGACAAAATACTCGACGACATCGACCCTCAACGCATGGTCACGCTGAGCGTCGACGAACCATAAGCTTTAAGTGTGGTTCGGCAAAATTAGAGACAGATCCACGTGGCCCATGCGGGTCCCCGCGTCCGCCACCCAAGCCTCCAGCCCCGGCTCGCTCCCTCCTCCCTTCTTCTCCTGAGTTCCTCGCCCGCGTGGCAGCAGGGTTGCGGCTCGGATGGCTCCGCCGAAACCATTTAAGTCATGTCTACCTATGGTAAAAGATAGAGCCAACCCTAGGCCGACGCTCCAAGGACAAAAATGCGGATCCGAGTGAAAATTAACAGGACGAGAGAAGAACCCTCCCAGAAGGTTTTCAGGTACAGGGCGGACCCCCGCGTGCTGGAGGCGATACGGAAGCTGCCAGAGAGGCTCGCGGAGGGCTACGAGTACGCGTACACGGACCTCATCTTCCACATGAACACAGTGCTCGCGAGCCTGAAGGACTGCACCCTCCCCGAGAACTTCCTCGACCACCACATCTTCGACATCTTCAGGCGGAGCGACACCCTCACCGCCGGCGCCGCCCGCGCGCTCGAGCTCTTCAACTACAAGGACGACGCCGCATACCTTCGCAAACACGTGGACGAACTCTACGAGGACTTCAAAAAGGAGTTCGAGGCGGCGTTCCGCAGGTGCGTCGAACGCCGCTAGATACTTTACGGGTTTCGGGCCATTCGCGCCCCCAGCGCGCTCCCTCCTTCTCGAACACGCGGCAGCTCGCCGAAACCCTTTTAACCCTTCACGACAACGAAACTCTCGAGAAGGTGCGCAAACCGCCGAAAGTAGTCCTCGCTCTGCGGGGCGGTGGCAGCAGCGCTGCGAGGACCCTCACCTCTTTTCTCCTATTTTTTGCGAAGTTCTTCGGCGGAAAAGCACCGAGATGATTTCTCCGTAAGCTTTAAGTCAGGACGGGGCAAACGGAATAACGGCGGGGTGCGGCGGGATTGAACCCGCGGCACGGCCGCGGTCTGAAGTCCGCTGCCATTGCCAGACTCGGCCACGGCTCCAGCCGCCGCCCGCTGTCGGGCGGCGGCTCTCTTCTTTTTGGTCTCGCCTGCATAGAGGTGATGAAAATGGCAAACCGAAAGTTTTAAGGCTCATTTGAGCCTAGTTTTGAACGGGGTTCCTGGGGTGCCGGACTACCCTACGCCCTTTTTCTACATCGAAATATTTTTCTGCTCTCGCGCCAAAACTCGGACGATGGGCTCCTACATAGATTGTTGCGGGTGGAAATTCGAATACTGCAAGACCTGCGACCGCCTCCTCCGCCTAGAAGAGGCGGAAATCCACAGGAAAAAGGGGCATGACATCGCCTGCAAGGACTACCCCCACTGATAGGGACGCCGCTACCAGCAGCAACGGCATCGACGAGCACGCCCGCCAGCTCGTCCGCGACGCCGCCCGGCAGGGCACACGACCGCCGCTCCCCGCAAGGCTCGAAAAAGAGTGAGTTCCTATTTTTTCCGTTTTTCCTTAGCAAGGTGGCTTACGGGGCGGGCTGGGGTAAGTTTTATATATTCCCATAAACAAAGAACCTGTGCATGTCGTTGTACCTGAAGCCCGTGATTCTGGAGAAGAAAGGAGAAAAGGAGGGAGAAAGAAGAGGCGGAGCTAAGAAAGCCACGCTGTATGTCTACAAGTACGCCTACAGCGAGAAGAAGGATCCGAAGAAGCCCTACGAGTACTGGGGCATCCCAGAGAACTACGATACGCTCATCGAGGTTTATACAGCGATTTGCAGAAGCGACGTGCCGATATTCCCAGCGATATGCCCGAACTGCGCCTCGCCGAAGCTGACCGTGGTTCTGGGCACCGCCACGAAGCTCGAATGCTTGGACTGCGGGAAGCGGTTCAAAATCGTGGAGGAGGTGGAAAAAAATGCTCAAAAAGGTTGAGTGTATTTCTGGCGAAATAATCTGCCCCGAGTGCGGAAAACGGCTCATCTGCAAGCGGTGGGAATATGGCGGCGAAGTTCTTGAGGACGAGCTGGTGCGGTTTTGGGGACCCGACGAGTGCTGGGTGAGGGATTTCTGCGAACACAGAGACATCTGCGAAGAGGATCCTCAGCCTTGCCTCGCAGAGGTAGGGATTTTCGAGTGCAGAAACTGTGGCTCGCGTAGCATCAGCGTGATCCCCGAGCCTGGGTGGTAAAGAAGGAGGTGATCCCCCGTGTGGTCCCTATACAAACTTGAGGATGGAGAATATAAATACGCACCGCCGCTCAGGTACTCAACTGGCAAGACGCAGGAAGACGTTCTGGAGGAGATTCTTGAGGGGCTTGAGGACCATGATGTGGTTCTGTTTAGGGGAGCGGTTGGTACTGGGAAGTCGGCCATCGCGCTGCATGTGTGCAAGGAGATGGGGCGCGGCGTCGTGGTGGTTCCCACGAAGGTCTTAGAGCGTCAGTACGCTAGGGATTATGGGGGCAACCTGTTCGCCATTAAGAAGGACGATGGTTCGTGGCTTAGCATCACGATGTTCATGGGGAGGAACAACTTCGACTGCCCGTTTAAAGGTGGTGAGTGTAAAGCTGACGACTTGTCGATACCGTGCAGGGTGCCGCTGAAGCCTGAGGAGACCCGCGTGGAGGTCGCAAGCGTCTGTCCGCACTACTCGCCTATTGTGCCCTCGGAGCTCGCGCACTTCGTCCTCAAGAGGATCGAGGAGGATAGCGTGGTACCCCCCACGCACTTGCGCAACTACGCGGCGGTGGGCGGGGAGCACACCTTCATCGAGCGGAACCCCTGCGGCTTCTACGCCCAGTACTACGGGTACATCTCCTCTGATGTTCTGGTGATGAACGAGAAGATCTGGGAAGCGGAGACCCTTCTGCGGAGGAAGCCGCGCGTCTTTGTCGAGATAATAGACGAGGGAGATGCCTTTCTTGATGGACTTACGCTCAAGGTCAGCATAAGCGAACGCAAGTTCGAGGGCCTAAAAAGGAAGATAGAAGGTTTAAAGGATGCGGAAAGGAGGAAAAAGCTGCTGGACGAGCTCGACAAGGTGTACGGTCTTTTCAAGAACCTCCTTCAGTCTGGGTACAGCGGACCGTGGAGAGACGAACACAGGAGCTTCCTCGAAAAGTACAGGGCACTTTCCGAGGGCATAGACGAAGGCGCATACAGGATTCAGAGCCTTTTGGAGTCCGAGTTCTACGTGCACACTTCTGAGAAGTCGCTACAGTTTTTCGTTCCAGCTCCAGACAGAGTTCTACAGAGGTACATGAAGCTATCTGGTAAGCTTGTCCTGATGTCTGCGACGATTCAGAGCGAGGATGTCCTTGAGGATGTTTTTGGCATGCGCGACTTTACGATAGTGCACGGAGAAGTCAAGTTCCCTGGACGCCTCTATGTGAAGCGCGTGGGTTCTGAAAGGTGGGTGACATACAAAAAGTGGGAGCGCAAGGGATTTAGAGAGAAATACTGGGCAACTCTCATGAAGATTCTCGAAAGCGCCTCACGCCCGACCGTTGTTCATGTCTTTCGCAGGTATCTGCCAGAGGACTTCGACGGGAGCAAGCTGAGGGATGTTCGCTTGCTGGAGGCTCTTGGCGAGGAAGATGGCGAGTCGCTGGTCTTCTCGACGATCTCGTACAGGGGCGTGGACTTGAAGGACGAGAAGTGCCGCAGCATCATCGTCTTCAAGTACCCGTATCCCGACCTCAGTGATCCCGTTCTCCAAGCGATGAAAATGCGCCTCGGCGAGGACGCCTTTTGGCGGTACTACGAGGATATTGCCCGGAGGACATTCATCCAGCAGGTGGGCCGTGGGCTGAGGCATGAAAACGACTGGTGCGAGTTCTGGAGCCCCGACCTGCACGCACTCGTGAGAATTGAAGAACTGTGGGAAGGGGAACTGGTGATGGAGGGGCACCCATGAGCGAGGAGTTTTCCGAGTACATAAGGCTTTATCGCACGTGGGGTTTCAGCTTCATCCCCTTGTATCCGAGGACGAAGCGCCCGTGCATCAAGTGGGAAGCCTTCAAGGAGCGTCCGCCATCAGAGGCGGATGTGCGCCGCTGGCTCCGCACATACTGGAATCCCGAGTACTGGAAGGAGCTCGCGCCGAAGGTCAGGGAGGCTGTTCAGGCCTACAAACATCATCACCAGAAGTACGATGAGGAAGTGAGAAAGCTGAAGGAGAAGCTGGCAAAGACGCAGAGCATCGAGGTTGCGGAGGAGCTTGCTGCGCTTGAGGATATCAACAGTGAGGACGCGAGGTGGAGCGCCGTTGAGGTGCAGGTCGATTCCAAAGAGGCGGTGCGCTGGGCGCGTGCGCTGTTCGAGGACCTCACGAAGGTCTGGGAGTCCAACGGCCTGTCGCCCGAAGATGCGAGAGAGCGGGCTTTGGACGAGCTTTCTGGCTTCGAGTACGGCGGCGAGCTGAATGTTGCGGTCATAGGCGGCGAGGTTTCTGGGAACCTTTTGCTGATAGACATTGAGGATGCGAGGGAGGTTTTGGAACCCGAATGGCTTCAACCCGCCATCGAAAAAACGACGAAGGTCAAAACGGGAAAGCCTCACGGCGGTCACATGTACTTCAGGGTTTTCAGCACGGCGACAGATAGTGAAGCGTTGAAAAGAGAGGAAGAGGCTCTAAAGAAGCTGCGTACGGAGAAAGGAGCGAACGGTGAGATACGCTGGGGCGGCTATGTCGTTGCTCCGCCATCTGTCCACCCGAATGGTAAACGCTATGAGTTCGTGACAAAGGCGGAGCCTGTCGAGATAGACGCGTCGAAGCTCGAAGACCTCCTGAAGTGGGCACGTATCGCGATCAAAAAGGGAAAGCGCCGCGTCAAGCCTCGCGTTCGCGGCGGCGAGCCGGCGCTGCGGGTGGATATGCGCTTCATCGAGGACATGAAGCGGTTCCCGCCAGAGAAGGGCAAGCGTTCGGACTGGCTCTTCGCTGCGACTCTCTTCTACAAGCTTTTGGGGTTCTCACCAGAGGACGCGTACGACGAGATCTTCCAGATACCGATATGCCGCTCGAAGCTTGAGGACAGTCGCGGCTACGACTGGTGGCTGGAGTACGAGTGGAGGGATGTTGAGAGGCCCACCGTAGCTGGTCTCTTGGGCGCACTGCTCGTAGCCCAAGAACAGACAGGTCTGAAGCTGAGCGACGAGGCTTGGAACGAGCTGAACGCTGCCATCAAGCGTAGGGAGGTGGAGTTCTACTACAGTATCGATGGTCGGCAGCTCGTCTTCATATTCAAGCCCGTCAGCAAGAAGGAGGTCATGGTAAAGGTCACCGATGGCGAGACTGGTGATACTGTCCTGCCCGAAACCATAGAGAGCTGGGACTTCCTGCAGAGGGAGCGCAGGCGGGCGTCGTTCCTCAAAAACCTAGGTCTCGACCTGCAAAGCAGCTCCGCTAAGGGCTTGGTAGAGTTCCTTTTGGGCAGGGTGAAAGCCGTAAAGCACTGGAGGTGGAAAGGGGTCGAGGAAAAGCAGGAGGAGCGTGAGAAGGAAAAGGAGAAGAAGGAGTGGCTCGAAGAAGCTCTGAGGTCGCCGACGCTCGCCGAAGACATCTACGAGAGCTTGGGGAAGCCGCTGGTCGGGAACGCGACGCTCCGCCGCAATTTGGTTTACGACCTCGCGCTCGTCGGCGCCCCGAAGATCACGCTCGGGAACCCCGCGTCGCCCGTTCGCAGCGTCCGCCCCACGCCCGCGGTCTGGCTCGTGGGACCCGCCGAGAGCGGCAAGAGCCTCGTGCTGAAGCTCGTGGAGGAAATAGCGCCGAAAGCCTTCTTCGTGACGAGGATCACGGAGGCTGCGCTGGACAGGGGGTTTGCGGAGCAGGTTGATGGCGGTGTGCTCATAGTGCCAGAGGCAGACGCAATATACAGGGCGGAGAGCGTCCGTGCGAGGACGGGCAAGCCGACGAACTTCCCCGAGGACGCGATAAGCGTGCAGCTCAGGACGCTCGTCGAGGACCAGAAACTCGTGCTGGTGACGACAGAGCTGAGTGCGGAAGAGCCGCCCGTGCCAGACGCCCCTGCGACGACGAACTTCACGACCGTGGTGAAGGAGATACCGTTGAAGAGGGGCGTCGTCGTGTTCATGGCTTCCACGTGGGAGCCGCACGACGAGCAGCTCCGCACTCGCTACAAGATATACCGCATGGAGAAGTCGCCATCCCTCACCTTCGAGGCGATGCGCCGCTTCATCGACGGGCTCCTCTGGAAGGAGCAGCCCGGGAAGTGGCACCCCCACGAGCTGAGGGAAATCTACCGCGAGATTTATAAAAAGGTCTCCGAGCTCGACGGCTACAAGTTCACGGAGGAGGCGGAGCGCGAGCTGCTGAAGATGGCGATGCACCTGTGCGTGATGTTCATGCCGACGGAAGTCTCGTCGGAGCTCCCGACGCGTGAGGAGCTCGCCGAGAAGATCGAGAAGGACGAAGTGAACGAGGAAACACTGCTTCAGTATCTGGACGCTGTGAACTCCGACATTCTCCTCAACCGGCGGTTCGAGGATGTCGTCCGCCGCATCATCGCTTCCGCCTGCCTGCATGTGTACCAGCGAGAGATCGTGGAGGAGAATGGAAAGAAGCTCTTAGTTATTGCTGAAGACGATCTAAAGGCGGGATGGGAACTGGTGAAGGACATAGAGAGGGAGTTCGCACCGCAGCCGTCCGTGGAGGAGCTGTGCGTCGCCGTTCTCAGAGAGGCGGGCAGGGAAATGACCGCGGCGGAAGTCGCCGAGAAGGTGTATTCGAAGCTGGGACGCGGACTCACACGCGGTAGGATCGACTACATTCGTGACTGTTTGAACAAACTATCGTCTCGCGGCATTGTACAAAAATGTACAGTTGGGCGGCACAATTATTATGCCGTACTTCCTATAGGGGGGCAGTCTGGTATACAAGAACAAAGTGGGGGTGAAAACGGCGAAAACGACGAAAGCGGCTCTCTCGTCGGAGATAGAGTTAACCAGACTGCTAACCAGACTGGATCCCCCAGTCTGGTTACCGAACCTGAAAAAATAGATGACGAAGAGGGCAGAAAAGAAATCGAAACTTCCGATGAGGACGAAGATCGCAACCGTCAAATTTACAGCGGAGATTCGGAATCTCTGGAAAAGGGCGAATCTGCTTCGTTCCTACTAAAGGGTGAACGTTGCAAAAAATTTGATAATGCGGTCGAAATCGACTGGCGATCAATAAGGCAGCTCGGTTACGAGGTCAGCACGAAGTGCGCGGTGTGCGGCGAACCAAAAATTTGCACGTATGTAGACGACAGCGGAAAACACTTCATCTGCCGAGACTGCCGCTACAAAATCGTCGGGCGGCACGTCGAAGCCAAAATCTTCGAGTTGGTGGAAAAAGCTCAACAAGTAGACGAACGTGGGCTGCTCAGAGAGGTGCTGCTGCGTCGTCTTTCAGAATTCGGCGATGTCGTCGAAAGAAAGCTCCAAGAGCTCATCGAGAACGGCGATCTCTTCGTTTACAGGGACGAGAGCGGAGAGTTCATCAGGCGCTAATCACACCGAAACTTTTAAATATTCCCCATCACCTACCGTATAGTGGAGGTGCATGTCGAATGTCGGCAGAGGAAGGAAAGGTAACGTTCGTGGCGTCGCTGGATGCGACGGGGCGGCTACAAGTGCCGCTCGTGGTGCGGCGGCTTCTCGGCGTTGAGAGGAAGGCGGCGGTTGTGCAGGTCACGATGAGCGTGCTGCGGGTCGAGGAGAAGAAGGAGAAGAGGAGCGGAGGCGAGGGCGAGAGCGGAGGCGAGGGCGGCCGGAGGTGATGTCATGGAGTGGGCAAAGTGGGTGTTCTGGTGTTTGACTCAGGTTCCTGTATTCACCGCAGCGCTCGCAGCGGCGGTGATTCTCGTGGGCTCCAACCTCGTTGGCGTCGTAGTCGGAGTTATTGCAGGACTCGTTCTTTCCGACCTCGCGGAAGAGCGGCTATTGAGAAAGGTCTACGAGCCGTCTCGCAGAAATTAGGAGGTGATGTTATGGAAAGCAGGCTCTCCTGGATAAGCTGGAAGTGGGTGCTGGGCACCGTGGCGTTGCTGGTGGTGGGTCTTGAGGTGCCGCTGGTGGCGGCGTCGATGATCCTTGCGGGCGAGTTTCTGAAAGGCGTCGCTCTGTTTGCGGCGGTCGTCGTGTGCTTCGTCGTCGGCGCCGTTGCGGCGACGGCGATGGTCACGAGCTGCATTCTGGAGGCTCTCGATAAGGTAAAGGCTGCGTTGCGGGGTGATGCTCGTGGAGGTGAGAGAAATTAGAGAAGAGGTGCGGAAGCTTCGGGAGTTCCTTGAAGAGGTGTTCGACAGGTGCTCGAAGCTGGAAGAGGAGGAAGCGGCGGACGAGCTGGCAATCAGGCTGCTGTGGCGGAAAGTCGAAGAGCTTGAAGAGAGGGTGGCGAGCCTCGAAGAGCAGTTGGGGGATGTTGACGTGCCCGCAGCCGTAGCTAACCTCGAAAAAAGAATAGAGAGTGTTGAGCTTGACATGCGAGGTGATACAGGTGCTCCGCCGCCATGAGTTCATAGCCGAGATAGAGGAACTGAAGAAGGAAGTAAGAGAGCTGAAAGAGAGAGTGAGAAGGTGGGAAGAAGGGATCGGTATAGGGATAACTTTGCTTTTCTGCGCCCTTACGCCCATAGCCTTCCTGAGCGCTCCCGTAATGGGCATCGTGTGTGCCGCCGCCGCTGTATGCTGCGGCTATGGGCTCTACAGAAGAAGGTGGAGGTGATGCATAGAGATGGGTAAGGTAAGAGGGTGGTGGCTCGGGAGCAGCCGCTGCCCGTCGTGTGGAAGGGTACTGAAGAAGGTGTTTTATGTGGGGGATGGTTATTGGGGTGAGAGGTGGGAGTGTGAGTGCGGCTATGAGAGGAAACGCGAGTTGAATGTCCAAATGGTGAGAAGAAGCCATCTGAAAGAGAAAATGGTTTGTAGGCTGTTTGGGCACAAGTGGCAACAAGCGTCACCACTAAGCCCTCGAGGAACTCGCTGGGTCTGCTTAACTTGCGGAAAGGAAGAAGTAAAAGTTCCTCTCTACCTATGAGGGGATGAAAAATGATTGAGGCCGCAAGGAGGCTTTTTGACGAGTGCGTGGAGGAGTGTTTGAGGCTGCGGAGGAAGAGTGGAGAGCTCTACGAGAAGAGTGCGGAGGTGTTCGTCGAGAGCATGATGCTTGAGCATCAGATGCTCAAGCGCATCTCGGCGACGCTCATGGATATTTATCAAGCGCTGAGGCGGCGGGGGGATTACGAGCGGGTTCTGGGGCTGATGCGGGAGCTCGACGCCGTGGAGAGCGAGCTCGCCGAACTCTTTCGCAAGCCCTTTCAGGCTTTTCGGGAACCAGCAAACGTTCTAGAACTAGCCAAATCGTTCGAATCCTTCTGGAAATACCAGGCGCTCGCCAGGAGGGTGTTTACGGAGTTCAGCAGGGCGGAAAAACTTCTAAAAAGGAGGTGACACCGATGCTCTACCGATGTTGCGACCTCTGCGGCGGGATAACCCCGCTTGACGACCTCTGCGAGGCGTGCGTGCCCGACGAAGACGGCGGCGAGGAGCACTTGTTGTTGTGCCCTGTCTGCTATCTCGACCTGAGGTGAGCCCATGCCGAGGCAGCTCCGCCTTTCGGACTTCCGCCTCGAACGGCTGCTTTTCGATGTTTTCGATTACTGCGACCGCTGTCACCGCAAGATGTGGTTGCTGTGGTGCGACGGTGCCGCAGAAAGGTTTTACTGCGAGCGTTGCGGATGGCGGCTGAGGGGGTGGTTGTGATGAAGAAAGAAGAGGTAGGCCCGTGGGTGTATATTCCGGAGATAGGGCTGTGGGTGCAAGCTCCATACGAGCTCTTACAGGCCGTTCTTTCTCGAAGAAGCGCTGAGAGTGATCGCAGTGGCGGAAATAATCATTGCGTCGGGGCGGAGGGGTGAGACTTGAAACCTTCGTTCTTCGACGCGTTCGCTGGAGTGGGCGGGTCACCCCTAGAGTGCTTCAGGCTTCAGGGCTTCCCTGACGACATAGTTCGTGCGGCGAGGAAGATCGGTATAAGCGACACTCAGCTTTACAAGATGGCTGGAAACGCTGTCACCGTACCCATCGCCCAGTCGATAGCGAGGAAGCTCAAAAAGGTCGTTTTCAGCCCGCAGAATCGAACCTTATGCGAGGCAGAGGCGTTTGTGGGAGTTTGAGGAGAAAGGAGGTGGGTAAATGCCAGAAACAGCCCACGACTTCGCCCTGTACTTCGACGAGGGTTTTCGCCCTCGTTGGAAGTGCATCTACTGCGGTTTGGTCGTAGAAACGCTTGAGGAGGTGTTCGAGCGTGCCGACGAGCCGTGCGGTTGCGGCGGGGGCGATGGCGATGGACTTTAGCGAGGAATACGTCAAGATGTGCGAGCGGGCGACGCCCGTTCAGGAGTCGTGGCGTCCGCGGCGAGGCGACTTCGCCCTCTGGGATGGCAGGCGTGTTGAGGAGCCGAGCCCAGTGCTTATCTATAATGTTGATGATGAGCTGCTACATGTCGTTACTCTTCGGCGAGGCACATATCATGTACTCACCAGAAACGACCTGATATGGCTGCCCCGACAGGACCAGTTGCAGGAGCTGTATCACTCTGGGCACAAGTGGGCGCCCGTGCCATGCTTGGAGTGGCAATACATCGCTCCAGACATCTGGGGCGCCGAGAAATTTTCACCGCTAAGCATAGACCGCACGCAGTATTGGCGGCAGTTCAAGACATACGAGCAGCTATGGCTTGCATTGCTAATGTGGCTAAAGCATAATCAAGTATGGAACGGCGAGCAATGGCATGTTACTAAGGTGATGAAGATGAAAGAGGTCGAGAAGAAATATGACATCGTGCTTGATAACACGATATATGCAGCCACATCGGAAGGCTTGTTGTGCATAACACCAGACAGGAAGGAAAGAGCTGCTGAAAATCAAGCGGTGATCTCGATGAAGAAGCAGACTGTGTATCCTATACACGTCGAGGTGGTGTTCCGAGCCGAAGACGAAGTTGAGCTAACGCTATTCATCAACCATCTGCTGCAATTCGACTGGGCGGACCGCATCCACATCCGCCGCATAGTGCCGCTCTCGTGGCTCAAACATGGCGTCCCGAGGGAGGAGTATGAAAACTGCAAAATGAGCCGTGAAGAATAAACAGGAGGTGATGAGATGAAAAAGGAAGGCAAACGATACAATTTGATGGATGTGGCGGCGTACATCGTCGTGCATAGCAAAGACAAGGGTAAAAATCCGCTGCAGGTAGGCGCTCGGCTGGCACACAAACTGCGTCTCCGCTCTACGGAGACGGCATCTCTCCTTACGGCAATCCGCATGGCTGAAGTTTTTGGCGTGCCTTCAGACGTACGAGAGGAAGTGGAACGCACCGTCCTCAGCCATCCATTTTACTCGGAGCTGAAAAAGCTATTGTAAAAACAAGGAAGGAGGTGATGTGAAAAATGGAGAGGCTTGAGTGGGTCACTTGGTATGTAGTGGTATGCATGGTCGTCGGCATCATAGCTGGCCCCATAGTGATGGAACATACCCTGACAAACATTCGCGCTGGCGTTTATGTGCTTGAGAACAGCATTCTCTTTGCAATGGCAGCCATAGCATTCGGTCTTAGCGTGGGCGCTGCTGCGATAGCGCTGTTAGAGGCTTTTCTAGAGTTTATTGACTGGGTACGGTACTACGCACTCGAATGGATAAAGCATGACATCTTAAAAAGATGGAGGTAATTAGATGACGCCGCTACTCGTACTCGCTGCGATAAGCGCCCTGTTTACCCTACTGGGCATCCTCGTGGTGTACCTGCTCGTAGGAGCGTTGTATCCGAAGCCGGAGAAGCCGAAGACGATAGATGTGCGGCTGCTCGGCAAGTACGGGGCGGAGAGGGAAGTGGACGACGAGGACAGGGAGGAAATCCTCAAGTACGCCTCCATAGGGCTCGTGCGGGTCGGGCTGAGCGGGAACGCCCGCATGACAGCGGAAGTCACGGAGGCTGGCAGAAGGCTGCTCGGGTGATCGCAATGATGAGCTACCTCGCAGACCGCCTCATCCAGTTCTACGAGGACTTTGACGGGTTTTGCGAATGGATTAAACGGATGGAGGCGGCGGGCGCCCTGAAAAAAGTCGAAATAGACAAAGAGCGGCAGATGGTCGTGATGCGCGGGCGTGTGGGCGGTCCGACGGGCGACGGAATTGCGTGCGGTCTGAGCAGAAAGAGCATCGATCCGATCAACAACCTCGTGCTGCTGGGCTTTGCGTTCTTCGGTCAGTACTGGGCGGCGATGCCCGACGCCGACGAGGCGTTCAAGAAGGTCAAGAAGTGGTGGAAAGAAAACCTGAATAAGCTGAGAAGCATCGAACCGTAAGTTTTATATATACCCACAACAAACTACCGAACGTATGACCGAACGAACGAACGAGATTGAAGAGGTCGGCAGAGCCGTAACGGGAGGGGTGCGGGTTTACGTCCCCGCCCGCGTCCTACGCGAGCTGGGCGTGCAGCCTGGGGACGAGGTTGTGTGGCGCGTCGAACGCCGCGATGGAAAGCTGGTTGCGGTAATGGAGAAAAAGGAGTAGTTGCGGGGGTGAGAAAAGTTGAAGAGCTGGCAAAAGTGGCTTGTGGGCGTGCTCGCCACTCTTGCCCTAGCTCTAGGGGTCTTCACTGTTTTCACTGTGCTGCACACGACAGAGGCGCCGCCAACACGCACGCATCCCGCCTACAGGGTCCACGTGATGGTAATAGGCCCTGATGGTGGATACACTGCGTGGGCTTCGAGGAACGTCCTCGTGGAGGTCGAGGAAGACGGAAGTTTCGACTTGGTTACCGACGAAGACGACCTTCCAGGGGCAGAGGGCGGCGTGCTCGTGCTCGTCGTCGGTCCTTACCGCATGGTGGAAAAGGTCGCGAAGAAAAACGTCGTCGTCGTGACCTACGAGGGGGGAGATTTCGACCTGACCGTTGACAGCTATGATATTGAAAAGATGATATAAAAGCGTTGTAAAAGCGACCGCTGGAAGAGGGAAAGGGAGTGAGTCTCATGCTGACTGAAGTCGTGCGGGCAAAAGAAAGGTATAGGTGCTACAGGTGCCGGCGGGATATAGAACTTGGAGAAGAGTATGTGAAAGATGTGTGGGGCATCTTCTGTCTTGAGTGTGCTCCTGAGGAACGTATGAGCAGGCTAATAGGGGTGGTGCCTGTGGAAACCAAAAGGTATTATGCGGGCTTTCCCCCGCTGTCGGGGGCGGGCCCCGGCCTCGTGATGGTCGTGGTGCTTTCGGAGTACGGCACGGTGGAGTATCCGCTGCCGTGTTTTCTGAACGAGGTGAACCACGGCCCGACGGGTTTTGCGTGGGGCTACGGCGGGAGCGGCCCGGCGCAGCTCGCGTACGCGATTCTGAGGGACTACGGGCTTCCGAGGGAAGTGGCGTTCCGCCTGTATCAGGACTTCAAGTGGGACGTGATCGCAAAGCTGCCGCAGGACGAGCCGTTCGTGGTAACTGGCGACGCCATCGAAGAGCGGCTTCGTGAGAGGCGCTGGAGGCGTACAGATGAAGTGCAGGCTGTACATAACTAGGGAAGGAGAAGTGGCCGAGCGGTGGAGCCTACCCCTGTGCGACAGGACGTATTGGGTTGACGACGTGGAAGAGTTCGTTCGGAGGCTGAGAACGAGAGGCTGGAGAGTGACGGTCTTGGAGAAGCCCTACGAGGTGACTTGGAAAGATCCGCCGAGGAAGCGGATGGTCGTCGCTGAGGCTGAAAAGCGTTTTTCAGGTCCCACCATCGTGATTCCCATTCCCTCTCCGTAGAGGTGGTGCGTAATGTTCGAGCTGATGAAAGACATTAGAGTTTATAAGGTGTCGGCGTCGAGCTGCGGCATAACGCTCCCGAAGTCGTGGTGCGAGCGGCACGGCGTCGGCGCCGACACGGAAGTCACGCTGCTGGGCGGCGAGGTGCTCGTCGTCGTGCCGAAGGGCGAGATGTACGAAAAGCTCAAGGAGGCGGCGATACGCTTCCTGCTTGAACTTGGAAAGCTGGAAGAGGGGGTGTGTGACCGATGAAGTTCGTGGTGCAGATGGATTTGGATGCGCTGAGAGAATATTTAACATGGCGGCTGAAAGAACTCGAAGAGCGGCTAGGCGAAGAGCGGTGGGCGGGTCGAGATGCTGTCTATTACTACCGCAAAGGCGAAAGTCAAGCGATAAGAGATATTCTTTCCCTAATCGAGCTATATGGCGCTAGCTTCCTTGAGAAAGTCGAAGAGGTGCAACACCGAAGAACATCGTGCAAGCAGCCTAGCTATGATGAAGCGCTGGACTTGCAAAATGCTGACGCCCACTGGCTTCATGGCTATAACAAGGTCGTGAGTAGCATAAAAGGGATTGCTGAAAATCAGGGAGGCAGCGATACGCTTCCTGCTCGAACTAGGAAAGTTGGAAGAGGGGTAATTGGCTGCTTGCAGGACGATAATATGAAGATTGAGGTGACGCCTGATGGACGCGACGGCTCGTGATGAGCTGAAAAAGCTGATCGGGAAGACCGTGCGAGACGTGCGCGTCTCCAACGACGCCGACGATTACGGCTTCGAGCTCGTCTTCGACGACGGCACCGTGCTCGAAGTCTACGACATCCGCTGCCCGCTGCTGGACGAGTGTCGGATGGAGGACGAGCTGAAGGGCGGCGGCGTCGCGTGGTGCGTGAGCTCGGAGTTGGACGAGAGGTGAGGCGAATGGTGCTTCAGATACACCGCGCTAGAGCCGTGAAGTGCCCAGTGTGCGGCGGCACTGGTTATTTGTCTCCTTGCCAAAAGGTGTGCGGTGGCGACAACTATCGTTTCTGGCGGGACGACAGCGGATTTCACATTAGCATCACCGTTACGCTCGCTAGCGTGACTCCCTGCCACGGCTGCGATGGCAAGGGCTGGGTCACTGTCTACGACGAGGAGGAGTGAGATGGTGGCGGTGGAGTGTGACGAGAGGCGTTGCTACTTCAACCACAACGGCTTCTGCGAGGCGGAGGTCATCACGATTGCCAGAAGGAAGTGTAAATCGTTTTGCAGAACAGTAGAAGAAAGCGACGAGCCGCCCTGAGGTGGTTTTATGACCGCCTACGCCCGCGGCGCCGCCTTCGAGCGCAAAGTCCGCCGCCTTCTCGAAGAAGACGGCTGGTTCGTCGTGAGGGCGGCGGGCTCGAAAGGCATCGTGGACTTGGTGGCGCTCAGGGAGCGTGACAACGTGCTGCGGGTTCAGCTGATTTCCTGCAAGCTGAACGGCTACGTGCCGCCTGCGGAACGAGAGCAACTGCTTGAGTTGAAGCGGCGGCTGCCGCACGCCGAAGTTTTGATTGCGGCGAGGCGAGCTGGCGAGGTTGTGTTTGAAATGGTCTGAGGTGGTTAAAATGACGCCAAACCGCCTCGTCGTCGAGTTTGAAAGGATCGCTCCTCTCCTGACGGGGAAGGGACGGGAGGAGCTGCGGAGGCGGCTCGAAGAAAATAGCGGTCGTCTCATCATAAACCTGTGGGAGCTGCTGAGCTATGTCAGCCGCATCGGCTAATCGGCCGTCGGGATTTTGGATCATCGAGGGCCTCCTGAGCAACGAACTCCGAGAAGAATTCCTACGACGCTACGTTGAAAAAATAAAGCAGCTCGTCGAGCTTCACCGCCGCGATGAGCTGCCGACGGAAAAAAGCCTTCGCAAGATGCTTTCGGACCTGGCGAAGCTCTGCGAGGAGTGCTTGGCGAGGTACGGTTATTTCGTCCTCGGCCGTGACTATTGGAACGCGTATCGTACGAAGTTTAGGCTGGTGATATATATCGCTCATGCTCTGGCAATTATGGACTTCCTCGAAGCTCTTAAGGAGGTGAGATGCCGTGAGCAAGCCCAAAATGAGTAAAAGCGTTAGAGAATTAGTTTTATCTTTCTTCGACGAAAGCTGGCGTTTTCCGTCGCAGATATACTACAGCGTAGACGCTTTCGAGCTGCGGCGGCTCTTTCCAACATTCTCGGACTTCGTTGCCGCCGCCGAGTCGCTGGCGGATGAGGGGCTGCTGGAGCGCGGCGATGGCTACTATCGGTATGCGTATCGTCGCCCTTTGGGAGAAGGCGGCGAGGAGTGGGGGTGAGAGGCTTGGAACTCGTGTTGCAGCCCTATTCTTTTCAGTGTCCGCATTTCAAGCCCGACAAAGATGCTGAAGAGCAGATAAGGACTGTCGTTTTAGCCCCTCTAACGGTGAGGCAGCCTGAGAAAGACAGAACGCAAATCTCGTGGGCTTGTTCGGCTGGCGATTTTTGTGCGTTTGAGAAATGCGTCTATTCGAGGGGTCACAAAAGCGAAAGCGGCGGTAAGCGAGTCGGCATTCCGCTCCTGCAGAGGTGACGCCCTTGGAGCGGGAGGTACGCAACAGTAACCGATAGTTTTATATAACTTCATACATCTTAACCTAATTGATGCCCTTGATGAGGGTGAAGGAGGCGGCGGAGTATCTGGGGGTTCATCCGAACACGCTGAGGAAGTACATCGACAAGGGAGTGATAAGGGGTGTTAGGATAGGGACCCATAGGTTTGTGGAAAAGGCGGAGCTCGACAGGGTCATGGGGCGTCTCTCCGTTCCCGAAGAAAATACTGCGATCATATATGCGAGGGTTTCTACCCGCAAGCAGATGGAGTACTTGAAGAGGCAAAGAGAGCGCCTCGTGGATTTCTGCAAGAAAGAGGGGCTGAAAATCGTCGAGATCATAGAGGATGTGGGTTCGGGACTGAATGAGCGTCGTAGGGGTCTTAAGAAGCTTTTGAAACTCGTGAGAGAGGGGAAAGCGAAGAAGGTCGTCGTGGAGTACGACGACAGGCTTGCGAGGTTCGGCCTGAACTATCTGAAGGAAATTTTCGAGGATCACGGCGTTGAGCTCGTCGTGGTGAACCGAGAAAGTAAAAGCCCTGAAGAAGAGCTTGTTAGAGACCTGATAGCGATAGTAACCTTGTTCTCTGGGCGCATTTATGGCAAAAGGGGTGCGAAGAGGATAGTTCAAACGATAAAGGAGGAGTGTGCTCGTGGTTAAGGTGACGATCCCTGGATACATATGCGGCATATCGGAGGATGAGAGAGCTGAGCTAGAGAGGTTGCTTTTCAAGTTTGGCAGGGCTCGCAGAAGGGCTTACTCGCTAAAGCAGAAGGGATACACCAAGTCGGAGATAGAGAGGATCCTACAGGAGGAAATAGGCTTGAACTCGCGGTACATAAAGGACGCTTACCACTCTGTGAAAGACCTTCCCCC
>Ga0209411_100016_pt1 | contig 25844 bp, 26 predicted proteins | sample Mar14336cmmetaG_FD_185479 | JGI IMG/M metagenome (GOLD analysis project Ga0209411, IMG submission 185479) | Marine hydrothermal vent microbial communities from Guaymas Basin, Gulf of California to study Microbial Dark Matter (Phase II) - Marker... ... | reverse complement strand
GAAGTTTTTATACTTTGAAACCTGTACATGCTGGAGCGAGGCGGAGGCTATAGGCTCCGGCAGGCTGCGGTGACCAGCCCGAACGTCGTGAAGCTCCGAGCGGGGCTATAAGGCGGAGCGGAGAGGCTTAAAGAAGCCCCGCCTCCAGTCGGGAGAGGCTCACAACAGCGCTAATCTGCCCTCCTCAATACTACTTTCTCGCCTTCCCCCACGCCCCTGAAAAACTCCAAACCCTCCACCACTTTTCCTATGTGGTTCACGGGAGAGTACGGCTGAGACTCGCCGAAGAATATGCAAATGGCAGGTCCGGGCTCCCAATACGAAACGTCGCCCCTTTCAGCATTCGGTGAAGGATTCTCATCGCCGAGCCGCAGCGGCACCTCGAAATATACCTCTTCTTGCCACACCCCCGCTACGCCCTCAATAGGCAAACTCCGGTAAATACTCTCAGCAATCCTTGGATTCCTACTGTCCAGTTCGATGAGCGCCTTGCCCTTGCCCTCGACCTCTAGCTCAATACGTCTCCCCATAAAAATAAATGAACCCGTGCAGAAAAATTAAGTGGATGAGGCGTAGGAGGAGGAGTTTCTGGGACATATTTGATGAATTTTTCGAGGAGTTTGACAGAGAGATGGAAGAAGCATTCGAAGAGACCCGGCGAGCCATGGAGCGAGCATTCCGCACGTTCAGAGAGGGCGAGCTGGAGCCTGGGAAGCCGATGGTGTACGGTTTCTCGATGGAGATCGGACCGGACGGCGTCCCTAGGATTCGACATTTCGGGAACGTGCGTCCTGGGAAGCCGAAAATCGTCGAAGAGGCTGAAATAGAGCCCTACACTTCGGTGATCGTCGACGAGGAGAGAGGAGTCCTCAGGATAACAGCGGAGATGCCAGGCATAGAGAAGAAACAGATTAAGATAAACGCTACAGAGGACACCGTCGTGATCCGGGGGGAGAACTCCCGGAAGTACTATAAGGAGTGCAAGCTCGACGCCCCGGTCGACCCCGACTCCGCAAAAGCTACATATAGGAACGGCATCCTTGAAGTGACGTTCCAGCTGAAAAAGAGGCCTGGGAAGAGGATTAAGGTTGAATAGACCTTTCAACAGCTAGGTCGAGCAGAGACGGGCGTGACAAAAGCGCGCAGCTTTAGGTCTCTCAGGGGGACAACTTCCTCCCTTTACTTTTATCTGAAGTCGATGACTTCCACTCTTATTTTATCCAAGTCTGCTACGCCCAGACCCGCATCTTGAGCGAGCCTTATGTACCTTATGGAGCGGGGGTCTTTTCCGAGACATTTCGTGCCGACGGCGTCAGCAGCCACCAAATCCATAGAAAAAATCATCACTCCCAGCCTTTTGGGTCGGGATTTGAGCTCCCCGTCGGCCCCAGCTCAACAATGCTCGCATCTAACTTCCTATGGAACCTCCCCTTCTTCGCAACCCTCGCCTTTTTCCCAAGCGTTGCTCCCAGCATGTTTTTCAGCGATAAGGTGACCCCAGTTATCGAATGCTCCTTAAGCACCGCCGCTGAGATTATGAAAGCTCCCTTCAGCGTTAAAGGAAATTAACTCCTTGAGAAACAACGCATTAGAATTTTTCACGAGCTCAAAATCATCATTATTCAGGTCCACGAGCCTCACTCCATGCCTTTCAAGCTTCAAGTAGCCAAGCTCCCTGTACACCTCAAAAGTCTCACACCCCCCTGATCTTCCGCAACGATTGCCTCGCAGCCCGTCTCGTGGTAATATTTCGTGAGAGCATCTACAATCTCGTAAGGTGTCGTGGTAGGCGGCTTCTCCGTATTTATGAGATTCGGTTTGATCACACCCCTTTGCGGGCTGGAAGCCTCTAAGGGGAGGAAAGCCCGCTTTCCGAAACATTTTTATTCCCTCTTCTAACTTTTCGATGATGCCCTGAGGCATGTCCGTTGGGCGGATGGCTCCTGACCGACCGAGCTGATGCGTCTCCGCAAGCCGCCCGGCCCGTGTCGGGAACCTCGCCCCGGCGGGAGGCTGGTCAGAACCTTCCCTCGCCTTTGCGGAAACTTCTTGAGCACCTCTCGCACAACCTCATAGAGGTTGTCTTCGGAAGCCCCTCGTACGACTACAACTCTAGCAACAGCCATTGATATGCCTGCCTCCTCAGAATGATTTTTAAGCTTGGACATGAAAAATTACCTTCAGTCGCTAAGAAGGCTCGTCCTGAGGCGGGGATGAATTAGGGGAGGTGGGGGCTGGCAGGAGGTAGTTAGTTTTTTATACTCCGAAGATGATGTGAGTTCGGAACGAGGCCGCGGGCACATCCTGCGGTCAGGGGCTGCTGTGACCCGGCCCGACGGGGAGCGCTATATGCACACTCCCCAACCTCCCCAGCTTCCCGGTGGGAAGCCCCCGACTAAAGTCGGGGGAGGAGGTCACATTGAGTCATCCCACTTTCACCCCAACTTCTAGAAAACGCTTAGAGAGCGGGGGGACATGGCTGAGTATTACGAGCTGCGAGAGTTGGAGGGGCGGGCGCCGAAGCTCTTCGGCGTCGCCACAGGCACGAAGCTTGATGAGATGTTCTACAAGGTAGAAATGGAAGGCGAGCGTTACGTGAAGAAACCTCTCGGCGGCATTCCGTATCTCGCAGTCATCAACCTCACGGGCATTCCAGACAGCGGTAAAAGCGTGCTTGCGGAGCAGTTCGCCGTCGCTCAAGCATCTGCCGGCTATAAAGTTTTGATCGTGACTGTAGAGAGCCCGGCACACTTCCTTTACACGTCATTGAAACAGAAGTGCGCAGCAATGAACGCCGATTTCAATAGCGTAGAACGCAACATCGTTATCATAGACGCGTCGGAGAGCGATGAGCTCCGGGAAAACCCAAGGGCACTCATGGACACCATGGCTTACGCCATCCGCGAGAAGAAGGTCACAAACGTTATCATCGACAGTATCACAGGTCTCTATGAGCATAAAGAGGTCATGGCACGCCAGATAGTCCGCCAGTTTTTCAACTTTCTGAAGAAGTGGAGACAGACTGGAATTTTAGTGTCGCAGAAGCGGTCCGCACAGGCAAGCGAGAGTGCAGAAGCCGCCGGCGGGCTCGCCGTCGCTCATATAGTCGATGGCACCATCGTGCTCGACAAGAGGCTAATAGAGACAAAATGGGAGATGAACTTGTACGGCATGCCGATAGGGAGCGTGCTCCGCACGATTAGAATCGACGGCTGCCGCCTCACCGGACACGACACACGCCCCTGGGTCTTTGAAATCACGGAGCTTGGAACCGTTAATATTCTCAAGCCGCTTGATGAGTTCATCAGAAAGAGCTCCTAGCCCTAATGTACGGCAGGCTGGCGGCGCGCGCCGTCTATTTATGTCCGAACGCTGTTACGTTCTAACATGGAGGTCATAGCGAAGCCGAAGGGCGGGAACATCGACAAGATGGCAGAACGGGTCTTCATGGAAAGTATAAACATCTTAGGCGGGCTAAAGAAGCTTGTGGAATACCGTAACCTGACATGGTTGCCTTCATTGGCGGAAGCCGCTTACGTCGTCGTTCTGAAAAACGAGACTGTTAAGACATATAAAGAGATCGCAAAAGCCCTCGGAATCACAGAACAGACCGCTCGTAATATCGCAACAGCAGACGAAGACGAAGTCCGCAAGTATCTGGCGGGCGAGCTTGAGGAGCGTCCCCGGGAGCACATCGCCGGCGGCATCGCAAAGCTCGCATACCGCACGCTGAAGGAGCAGGGCAAGCTCGAATACGAGGAGGTCGCCTTGGGTCAGGAGGAGATAGAAGTTTTGGACATAGACTGGGCGGTGCACGTCCTCGCCCGGCTGAAAGGCTTGGACTTCCCCGTCAGCAGGGAGCAGCTCGAAGATCGCTTGAAAGGGATGATCATAAAAGGGAAGAACGTCGAGGAAATCCTGGCGAGCCTCGAATATCCGATAAGGACGCCTGCGGAACTGCTGCATAAGATCAAAGAGAGAATTTGAGGCTAAGTCGCGTTGCTTGCAAAACCTCGCCTTTCAAGGCGGGGATGCGCAAGGGGTGGGGATGTTGGCGGTAGCTTTAAATACTTCGAATTCCTGCAAGGAGATGGAAGGTTTCCGATGCCTTAAGGGGAGAGATAGGTCGTCTAGCCGCTCCTTGACGAGAGGGGCGGGATGGGGCTGTGGTGAGCAGCCCTGAACCTGTGAAGCCTCAGCCTGAATGCAGTGGAGCGGAGAAGCCCCGCAGGGCGGGGTAGCTCACAGATTCAACTCCTATCTCTCAAATAACGGCTAAAAAACACGTAAACCCGTTCGGCAGCGTCATTGATGACGCTGCCATAAAAATGGTCGGTGTCGAGCACGAACTTTTCCTTAGGCTCGCTCGCAGCCTCGAAAAGCTGCTCGAATTCCGAAAGCGGCGCCACGAAGTCGAGCCTCCCGTGGATGAAAAGCTTCGGCACCCGGAAGCCCAGTATCGCCTCCAGCCCGTTGACACGCCGAAGAATGGACATTGCTACGAACGCTTTTATGTCTAACCCGTTTTCAAGAGCTCTCGCTACTGCGTTTGACGAAACAACTGCGCCGAAGGAGTAACCGAGTACGCCCACCGCCTCGAACTCCCCGACTGCAAAAGAAATTACCGAAAGCACGTCCTCGACCTCAGAAACGCCGCCGCTGTATTTTGAGTAGTCGAGGCGCAGCGAGGAAATACCAGCGTCAGCAAGACGCTCTACGATACGCACAAGCCTGATATCGTGACGACAGCCGCCAAACAACGGATGCGGCGGACAGAGGACGACGCAGCCGTCGCCTCGCCTCACAAGCGTGCATTTAACGCCGTTAATAACGATGTCACTTTCGTCCCTCATTTTCTCAAGTTTCTGAACTCAGAAAGCGGCAGTAGCCGCTCCTTCTCAGTCCCTTTATGCGCCCAGACTCGAAATACCCGCATTGTAAGCTCCTCACAAAAACCGCACTCCTTACAATTGCGACTACAATACTTCCACTTCTCAATAGCGCCCTCCAACTCCTTGTTCGGCACGTAGAACAGGTCTCGCAGCTCTCTGGTGACGTCTAGGAGCTCGAGGAGGTTGCCGTCGAAGCTTCGCTCCTCGTAAGCCCGCAACGCCCGCACTATCCAATTCACAGGCTGTGTCCTTCCTGCAATCTTGAAGAAGTGAATGCCGATCTTCTCGTATTCTTTGAGATCTTCAGGGCGAATCCAAGGCGACTTTATGATAAGCGTCGGATTTCTAACTCGCATCGTTGCGCATCGATCGTGGTAGTAATCGCTGAGCATTCCGACTTTTCGATCGACGCCGTAAAAATGCGACGTGAGGTTTGCATGCTGGTAACGGAACGGGCACTTCCAGATGCAACTTTCGTTCACTATCAGCTTCAGCTCGCAACTCGTCGCCTCCCTTATTTTCTCTAAAGTCTCAAAGTCCCTGTTGATGTTCGTGTCGAGCGTGATGTATTTCGCTCCAAGCTCCTCAAAGAACAAAGCACGCTCCACAGAATCTACGTGCGCGAGGCACGAAACCGCTACTTCCATGTCATAATTCTCAACCACCATCTCAAGGAAAAATGGGTCGGTAACAGTAACGGAGTCTACTCCTACCTCTTCAAGCTTCTTTAAGTACCACTTCACCGCATTCTGACCCTCTCTTGTCAGGTGGTAGCCACCGAGGCACGTCGTGTTCGCAACCACGTTAACACTGACTCCGTGCTTGTGCGCAAGCTCGACCTGCGCGGCAAGCTCCTCAATGTAATTTGCATCCGCACCCAAAATCGAACGTATAGAGCCTATGAACTCTGAAGAACTGGAAATAAAGACCTCACATACCATGCCCTTCGTGCTCTTTAGTATGGCTTTCAGCGCCTCTGCGTGCCCTGGGGACGCCACGCTTAGCTTCATTTTCCCTATCTTTGGCACTCAAATTAAATACGTTTTGTCCTGCAAAGCCGCATATGACGACATACACAAATACAAGCACGCACCGAACAATAAACGATGGCAAGGGCTGCGTACCACCCGAACGCATACCTCCGGCTCATAAGAAACGTGAAAAGTGGACTTTCGGCAAGGACGAAAATCCTTAACTCCCTGAAGGACGGGATGACCGCTAAAGAGGTGGCGGAAGCGTCCAAAATAAGTTACTCCTCGTCCATATATCATCTACGGCTGCTTGAGCGGGAGAAAATAGTGAAAAAAGAGGGGAAGCGCCCATACAGGTGGAAGCTGACAGGGCTGGGGCAGAAGATATTGGAGGTGTGAGGTGACCTCCGCCCTGACTAGGGGGCATCCACCGGAGGCATTGGGGGTTGGGGGTGTGGCTCAGAACGAACCGCTCCCTCCGGCGTCGGCGCCTGCCCACACCGTATAGCTCGCTTCAATTCCCAGCTCCGCTCACATATAAAAACTTTCCCACCCCCACAGTCCCCTCAAGGGCTTTCTTAGCGACATTTTGTAACTACAATAACGCCGCTCGAATCACCGACGAAAGGATAACGCCGACGGGTCTAACACAGCGTCCGCCATGCAGCTAAAAGTCAAGCGTCTCCAGAAACTTGTTTATGTCCTCATAGACGACGTTTCCGACGACTATGACATCGGCATGCTCCTTCATCGCCCTCGCCTTCTCGCTTGAATCAATGCCGCCGCCGTAGAACAATGTTGCCTCGTCGAGGGCAGCGGCGAGCTCCCTGACGACGTTCACGTCGCCGAACGTCCCGCTGTATTCCACGTAAACTATGGGGAATTTGAAATAGCGTTCCGCACAAATGCCGTAAGCGACAACGTCCTCAATATTCAGCTCCGTTTTCGCCTTTGTGACCTTAGCGACTGCAGAGTCGGGATTCAAAACGATGTAGGCTTCGGGGACGACCCGTTGCCAGTCGAGCTCCTTGCGGAACACCCAATGCGTTTTGACCCAGTGGGCATGCATCCCGACGACCCAAGCGACATCCATTGCATTTAAGACGGATGGCACGAAGAGAAAGTCGCAGTCGTAATTTACAACTTCAGGACTCGATGGCTCCAGCACGCACGGAACGTCGAAACGCTCTAGACGCTTTAAGAGGCGGCGGGCGCTCTCAGCGGTGACATTCTGCGTTCCCGAGATGAATATGGCATCGGTGCCGCTCTCCGCCACGATTCTAAGATGTTCATCGCTAATTTCCTTGTCGGGGTCGAGCTTCGTTACATGCTCCCATCGCCGCCACGTCGCCATCATGCTGCGAAGAGGGTTGATCTTCAACTTTAATAAGCTTCTCAGTCTCGGTCCGACGCACGCGTTGAACATTGTCCTTATTTTACACTTGTTAGAGATACAATATTGCAAAAAACTATTTATAAGGGCGACGTTTAACGCCCCGTGGGTGGGAAGATGGGTACACGGGAAGAAGCGGCGGAAATGCTGAAAAGTGCGGACGTCAAGAACGTACATTGTTTCTTCAGCGACGTTAGAGGGCTGCTGATGAGCTTCACGATTCCCGCGAGCGAGTTCATCGACGGCAGCGCCTTCGATGGCATCGGATTCGACGGCTCCTCGATCCGTGGCTTCAAGTCCATCGAGGAGAGTGACATGGTCTGGATGCCCGACCCGACGACGCTGCGTGTCATACCTTGGATCGAAGATCCGATACAGAAGTCGGCATTCATGTTCGGCGACATTCACGAGGCGTTTGGCGGCGGCGTCGCCGACTGCGACCCGAGGGGCTACGTCGCAAAGCGCGCTATGAAAGAAGCTGAAGACATGGGGTTCTCCGCGATCTTCGGTCCTGAGATCGAGTTCTTCGTGTTCGAGCGGCTCGACCCGACGAAGCTGGTCTACGATCTCTTCGTCTCGCCAGCTGGCGGCGCCGGCGACTCTTGGGGGCCGCCGAGGGTCATGCCGGAGTCTCCAGAGATCAAGCCTGGTGGGCTGATCTTACGTCCGAAGGAGGCTTACTTTAGAGCGCCACCCGAGGACTCGACGAACGAGTACCGGAACGAGCTATGCTACTACCTGAGGAAGCTTGGCGTTGAGGTCGAGTACCACCACCACGAGGTCGCGACCGCTGGACAAATCGAGCTGGACTATAAGCCGCAGCCGCTCGTGACGTGCGGCGACTTCACCTACATCTACAAGTTTGCCGCCCGCAACATTGCGAAGAAGTACGGCTGGATCGCTACTTTCATGCCCAAACCTCTCTATCTGGACAACGCATCGGGCATGCACACCCATCAGTCCATATGGAGGGGCAACGAGAACGTCATGTACGACGAGAACGACGAGTATGCGGAGCTGTCGCAGCTCGGACGCTACTACGTCGGCGGGCTTCTCGAACACTCAAGGGCGCTCACTGCGATCTGCTGCCCCACTGTTAACTCGTATAAGCGGCTCGTGCCAGGTTTCGAGGCGCCGATATACATCATGTGGAGCCGCAGGAACCGCTCGGCGCTCGTGAGAATTCCAGTGTACCATAGGGGACGGGCATACGCAAAGACGAAGCGCGCCGAGTACCGGGCGGTGGACCCCTCCTGCAACCCGTACCTTGCGTTCGCTTGCCAGCTTGCGGCGGGGCTCGACGGCATAAAACATAAAATCGACCCTGGTGACCCGGTGGACGAAGATGTCTACGAACTAACGCCAGAACGCCGCCGGGAGTACGGGATAAAGGAGTTGCCAACGACACTCAGAGAGGCCCTCGATGAGCTAACAACCGATGAGGTCATTCAGAGAGCGTTGGGCTCGCACATATACGACAAGTTCGTGGAGCTGAAGACTGACGAGTGGAACCAGTACTGCCTCTACATCACGCCTTGGGAGATTATGAAATACCTAGATTACTGATTTTATTTCCTTTCTCACGATTTTTAAACATGGGGTTATTGCTGTTTGCAGATAGCGTGCGAAGCGCTGATATGTATTACCTGAGTGGTTTCCTCGCTGCCGACCCTTTCGTTTACATACGCAGTGATGATGGCTTTGAGCTTCTAATAGTCCCGCAAATGGAGGTCGAACGTGCTCGTCAGGAGGCAAGGGTGAAGAATGTTCGCTCCTCAGCCGAGTTTTCGGCAAAGAAGGCAGAAGACGTCATTGCTGCCGCTCTCCGGGAATTGAAAATAAAAGCGATAGAGGTTCCTAAATATTTCCCGCTATGGCTCGCTGAGGAGCTAAAGCGGCGAGGCTTTACTGTCATGCCGAAATTCGACCACATCGAGGCCAGAGAGGTAAAAAGCCGGCGGGAGATTTCCTTAATAAAAAAGGCGCAGCGTGCCTGCGAGGCGGCGATGCGCCGCGCCATCTTGGAAATCGAAAACGCAAAGGTTAGAAACGGCGTATTGGTCAGCGGACGCCGGGTTTTGACGTCAGAACGACTCAGGACGCTCGTCGCACACACGCTCCTCGATAACGGCTGCTTCGCTTATGACATCATCATTTCTTGCGGCAAAGACTCCGCAAAACCGCATTTCGCTGGCGCCGGCGCCCTGCGGGCTGACGAGCCCATAGTCCTAGATTTCGCACCGCAACTGCTCAAAGAGCGGTACTTCTCAGATATGACGCGAACTGTCATAAAAGTGGAGGCAGGCGTACCTCCAAAGATCAAAGAAATGTTCAATGCGGTGCTTGAGGCGCAGAAAGTCGCTCTCAAAAAAATAAGGGAAGGTGTGACGTGCAGGGAGGTTCACGATGCGGTCTGCGACTTCTTTGAAGAATTGGGCTACGGGACGCTCCGCAAGAACGCAAAGACTGGTTTCATACACTCGACGGGGCACGGCGTCGGCATCGAACTTCACGAGCCGCCTACGCTCAGTGACAACGAGTACGTCCTCAAAAGAGGGAATGTTATAACCGTGGAGCCGGGGCTCTACGAGCCGGAGGTCGGCGGCGTCCGCCTCGAAGATGTCGTGGTCGTGCGGCGCTCCGGCTGCGAAAACCTGACGAAGTTCGAAAAGCAGCTTGAGCTTTAAGAAGACGCAATGAGGATGCCGAACCCAATGACGAATGTGGAGGCGCATCCGAACGTCCTCCTGAGGTGAGAATAACGCGTCGACATGTCAAGACAGGGATAAACCAAAAAGAGAGCATTACTTGCGGCGTAATTCGACGGCAGCAATGCGATTGGAGGCAATGGCAGAGAGCTGGTAGCAACAAAGCATCCACACTCGTACTATGTTGAGCCGCAAAACACTTAAAGCTCGAGGCTGAAAAATAGAGGATGCAAATTTTCGGCGTGGACGTTCTGAGGCATCAGACGAGGAAGACCGCCCCCCTCTACGCCCTTGCGATCCTGAACACCGAAACCGACGAGGTGCGTAAGCATTCCGTCACCAAGTTCAAGCTTGTCCGCCTCATAAACAAGCTGCGCCCGGAGATCGTAGCGACCGACAACGTCTACGAGCTTGGCGAGAGCAAGAAGGAGCTGCTTGCGTTCCTGCGGGCGATCCCGCCGGAAACAAAACTCGTGCAAGTGACGAACGGCGGCTCCTTGAAAAGCATCGCTCGGAAGTACGGGATACGGGTAAACGCCTTGGACCCCATGAGCGAGGCTGAGGCTTGTGCAACGCTTGCAGCGCTAGGTGTTGGCTACGAGCTATCCATTTTCGAGGATCGCACGCTGATAAAGGTGAGCAGGGCGCGCTCGCTCGGTAAAGGCGGTTGGAGCCAAAAAAGGTATAGTAGGAGGGTTCACGGGGCGGTGATGCGGAAGGCGAGGGAGATAGAAGAGACGCTCCTCCGGTCAGGGCTACGCTTTAAGAAAGAGGAAAGGATAGGCATTGGCGGCTACGCTCGTTGCGTCTTCATCGTTGAGGCGCCGAGAGCCGCCATTCCTATAAAATCTGGGAAGTACGGGGACGTGCAGGTGAAGATCAGCTGCGTGGAACGGGAGAAAATAAAATTCACCAAGCTCGGCAGAAAATATACCATCGTAGGAATAGACCCCGGAACGACGATAGGTGTTGCCGTCCTCGACCTAGACGGAAACTTATTATGGCTCCATAGCTCCAAAAACTACCTGCTTTCTGATATCATCCTCAAGATTTCATCCCTTGGAAAACCTTTGATAGTCGCATCTGACGTCACGCCAGCACCTGAGACCGTTAAGAGGATAAAAAGCACGTTTTCCTCGCTTTTATACGAAGTGGACGAGCCTTTGAGTGTTGAGGAAAAGATCATGCTAACTAAAGGTTTTAACTGCGCCAACGACCACGAAAGGGACGCATTGGTAGCATGCTTGCAAGCCTTCAAGAAGTTTAAGAACAAATTCGCAAAAATAGAGCGCAAAGCGCCGACAGGCGTGGACGTGGATGAGGTGAAAGCCTTAGTTGTACGCGGTACCTCAATACGCTCTGCGATCGAGAAAATAAGCAGCAAAGCTGAGAGCACGACCGACGAGAAGACGGAGGAGAAACAGGCAGATAAGCCGGAAATGAGAAAGGACGAAAAAATAAGGTCTCTGAAAGAGGAGTTGCGGGAGAAGGAAGAGCAGATAAAGCGGCTGCGTGAGTTCATATCTGAACTAAAAGACAAGTTGAAGGAGAAGGATGAGAAGATAAGCAGGCTTGAAGAGCGTCTGAGGCTCATGAGGTTCGAGCTCGACGAGCGTGTCAGGAAAGATGAGAGAATAAGGATTCTGGAGAGCATGATCACAGCGTTAAGGGCGGAACTTGAGCGTGAGCGCCGAGAAAAAGAGGAGCTTAAAGAAATGCTGAAAGGGCGGCAGGGCGCTAAAACGCCAGACTTCGATGAGAAAAGCGAAAGGCTCGTCAAGGTCGCTAAATCCTTCAGCAAGCACGCAATAGCAGAGGTTGAGGCTCGCTACGGGCTCGAGAGTGGTGATGTCATTCTCTTTGAAGACAGTAGCGGCGGCGGCGCAAATACCGCTGAACTCCTCGCAAAGCGCGGCGTGCGTGCCGTCATATTCAATGGGGAGCCGTCACATTTCGCAGCCGATAAGTTTTTAGAGCTGGGTGTGCCTTTCTTTTCCGCCGATGAGATAAAGGTGCGGCGCAGCGGCGACTTCGCATTCGTAAGCCGCTACGAGCTCAACGAAAAGATAAGGGAATGGATGGAAGAGCGGAAGAGGATCCTGCGACGGAAAGGTGTAGTCGTTTTCGTTTAGAGGTACCAGTTGCGGCTCCATGCGAGTAGCGTCGTGCTTCCCGGTTTACACCGTAGTGCTGACATGCCCGCAAAGAAGCTAAAAAACCTACTTTTGGAAAAGGGTCTGAGCGAAGAGGAGCTGAAGTTCGTTACGAGGGCGTTTGACGTCATAGGCGACATTGCCGTCATTAAAGTCCGCAGAGAGATTTGGGACAAGAGAAAAATAATTGCAGAGGCGTTAATGGAGTTTCGACGCCTCAGGAGTGTAGTTGCCATTACTGGACTGACGGAAGAGCTTTACAGGACTAGAAAGCTCGAGGTCATCGCCGGCGACGAGAACTTAGAAACGATACATAAGGAGCATGGGTGCACATTCAAAGTCGATCTTCGGAGGGCGTTTTTCTCACCCCGCCTCGCCTACGAACGTCAGCGTGTCGCAAGGAAAGTCAGGCGGCACGAGACCGTCATTAACATGTTTGCAGGCGTCGGCTGCTTCTCCATAGTCATTGCAAAGGCGGAGCCAACCGCCCGCATTTTCTCCATCGATATTAACCCTTACGCTTATGAATACATGTGTGAGAACATAATCCTGAACAGGACGGACAACGTCATCCCGCTGCTCGGCGACGCCGCCGACCTCATGCCGCTGTTCGAAGGCAGAGCAGATAGAGTGCTCATGCCCCTGCCGGAGCGTGCCGCCGCCTTCCTAAGGTTCGCCGCCGACGCCCTCAAGGAGCAAGGCGTCGTTCATTACTACACGGTAGCTTTTGCAAATTCCTCATCCCCCCTTTTCAAGAGGCCAATAGAGGAAGTGAATAAAGTGCTTTCGGACAGGGAGGTAAAAATAGAGGAGAAGAGGGTCGTGCGTTCCGTCGGACCTCGTAAATACCATGTCGTCTTGGATCTGCTTGTTAGAAGCTAAAGCGGCTGCGGCTACTATTTCACACTTTCGTAAAAAATGAGGCCGCAGCTTTCACATTTCTTCACGCTCACTTTCCTTCCTCGTCTTCCCCACCTCTAAATCCCTAAGTCCCAACCCCACAACAGTACTATCCTTCCCACATCTTGGGCAGCTCAATCCCCCCTCCCTCACTTTAACTTCTTAGTGAACACGGTCCTCGTTCTCAGAACCCCATCCAATTTCCGGACCTTGTTCATCACGAAGTCCAAGGCTTCTTCCACCCGCTCGACTTCGATCTTTGCGAGGATGTCGAAGTCGCCGGTCACGAGGTAGACCTCTGTGATCTCCGGCGCCTTTACAAGCTCCTCCGCAACCTCCATCTCACGCCCGACGAACGTCTCCACCGCCAGCAGTATGATAGCATCCCGCCCTCGTCTCATAGGACCACCGCACGAACATTAATCTTTAATTATTAAAAATCTTGCTGCCCCATCTGCTGCCAGAGCTCGGAAGGGCAGGTTCTTAAAAGAGGCGAGGCGATGACGCATCACGCAGCTCGTTGTTCCCTCCTAACAGAGCGCCCGTCGCAGTTCACCTTGTCGGAATGAGCAGCACGTAGACCGAGCGCTCTTGCGGACCATCGAACTCGTACAGATAGATGTGCTGGTCCTCGCCGAGGAGCAGCTTCCCATCGACTGCAATGAGTACTTCGGTCGGCGCCACAAAAGCAGCTTTCTTCTGGGAGCTATCGGCGTCTTCTTCTGTCGTTGCCACCCGCAATATGTTATTGAGCATCGGCGTCCCTTCTGCATTGGTCTTACCGTGTATTGTTATCGCGGCGGTCGTATGCGGCACATACACGAACACACCCGCCTCTTTGACGCCCGCCTCTCTTACTGCCTCCCTCACATGCTCGGTTATATCAATAACGTCTTCCTTCCTTGTCGTGCGCACTTTAATCTCTCGAAGCATACGCTTCCTCCCCAATTCGACGGTAATAACGGGATTAAAATACGGCAAGACAAAAGCAGCTACCTTGCGCCCTTTGCTATCCTCTCTTTTTCCTCTTTCTGGCTAATGGAATAACACTTCCGGTTTTTCGCTGCTGAAATTATCTCATCAGCTAGACACTCCTCTATGCTGCGTTTGCTCTTAAATGCAGCTTTTTGAGCGCCCTGCGCTATGAACATCAACGCTTGGTCGACTCTGCGTTGCGTCGAGGTATCAACAGCTTTTGGAACGGCAATGCCGCCATATTTGAGGCGGACGGTTTCCTCCCTTGGTCCTGCGTTCGTTATGGCATCGACGAGCAATTGTACTGGGTTTTCCTTCGTCTTTTCATAAATTATATCAAAAGCTCGCTTGACGATATTGTAAGCTTTGAGCTTCTTGCCAGTGTTACGACCGCCTCGCATCATCTTATTTATCAGGCGCTCGACGATGCAAACCTCCGCCTTTGCAAATGGCTTTTTCGCATGCCGCCCGCCGGTGTGGAGTGCAGATTTTGGCTCCAGCGTTATATACCTGTGTAGTGCGATATCCTTTATTTCGACTTCTGAAACGTCCCACTTCCCAAATATCTTGTTCTGCGGCATTTTAACTCCCGTTAGCGTTCCTTATCGTATTGGCTTCTCCTTCTTGCCCTTAACTAGCTCCTTCAATGAAACGTCGTTCACTGCGATTACCTTGTAGCGGACGCCGGGAATGTCGCCCATCGAACGTCCTTTACGTCCGCCGATGCCCTCCACAAGGACTTCATCATGCTCGTCGATGAACTTTATCGCACCGTCACCTGGGCAGAACGCCGTAATCTGCTTGCCGTTCTTAATGAGCTGGACGCGCACACACTTCCGTATGCCGGAGCACGGTTGCTTAGCTTCGATGCCTACTTTCTCAAGAACGATTCCTCGTGCCATGTGTGCGCCTTCGAGCGGGTCGTGCTTCTCTTTCAGTCTGAAGAGGCGGCGCACATAGTCCGCTTTATACTTGCGGAACCGCTTCCTGTCACGCTTCAACTTCCGGACGGCGTATAGTCCGTTTGCCATCACTTGATCACCACGTTATCAATACCTAGGTTCCGCTGCATTAAAAGCTTTATCTTCCGGATGTTCTTCCCGTTTTTCCCGATGGCAATTGCTTTGTCCCTCGCAAGCACTTCGACGTAAGCCCACTTCTTGTTGTTTCTACTAAGAATTTGCACGTTCTTCACACGAATCGGATGGAGGAGGTTTTCGAGGAACTCGCGAGCGTCATGCGAATGCTCGACGACTTGTATGTCCTTGCCGAGAAGCTTTTTCACTCTATTTATGTTGCTCCCTTTCTTCCCAATCGCAAGCCCCATGTGCCCCTTCTTCACCACCATTATCAGCTTGTTGCCATCCTCATCAATTAAGCAGTCCTTGACCGTGGCGCCTGTCAGGCTCTCAAACAGGCTTATGTATCTTATTGCATCGGTGTCAAGTCTCAGATTCATGCACAGCACCAACCTCCTCCCCGCCTCTGCCTCCTCTCTCCATTACGATCACTTATAAAGATTTTGCCCTCACAGGTGTCGCTTCCGCCTCACTCTCGCGTCGCAGGCGCAGTATTTCAGACTCGCCGGCGTCGATGACGCAAAGCGCAGCGACGGAGAACGGCTTGCCGCACGCCCGTCCTAGCTCCATGTTCGTCCCCGGGTACTCGTATGCTATGCCCTCATACGTCTTGATTTTCTCCTTCGTCTCTTCAGGACAATTCGCTGCATATATCACGAGCTGCGCCTCGCCCCGCTTTAACGCCTTTAGCGTCCGTTTGGTTCCAAGAAAGACCTTTCCCGTCCTTATTGCTATTTGCAACTCCCTGTTTATGTCCATTCCATCACACCCCGCCGCAAGGAAGCCCCTTAAGTTCGGGGAGGAATTGGCGGAAGTTATTTATATGTGTTTGGTGTATTTGTTCTCGTGGGTTGGAGCGGCGTACGCCAGTTTTCCAACCCAATGAGGGTGGGGTCAGCAGCCTGATTGGCTCGATGACCCGCACGGCGTGCACCTCCGAGAGCAAGCTCCCGTCTTTAGACGGGAGAAGCTGACCTCACGCCTTAGCTTTCTTTAGCTCTTTTACCAGTTGGTCGAACCTTTTCGCAACAAGCTCCACGTCACCAGTGCCCAGTCTTATCGGTTGTCCGACGATGACGTTTTCGGTGACACCCCGCAACTCGTCAACGTACCCATACATCGCGGCGTCAAGCAAATGATTCACCGTGACCTCGAATGCTGCCCTTGAAAGCACCGACGCCTTTTCGCCGGCGACGCCGTGCCTCCCTATTTGCTTAATCTCACCATCCACGGTCATCATGTCCGCGACGAGCATGATGTGTCGGACATCCACGTTCAGCCCTTGCTCTTCCAACGTGCTCATCATTTCTTCGATGATAGCATTACGAGCTGCTTCGATGCCTAAAACTTCGGCGATCTCGTGGATGTTGTTCGTCGTCGTCCTCCGATAGTCGACGCCCTCGATTTGCATGACCTTCTTCAGGGCAGAACCCTCCGTGTAAAGGACATATTCACCGCTTTTCTCGTCCGCCCTTATGACCACTCTCTTTATCCCTTCTATGCCCTTAATGAGCATATTTGACAATTCTTCTTCGAGTCTAAGGAGTTTGCGGTAAGATTCTTCGCCTAAATATACTAATAGGGTGTTTTCCTTCTCAATAACTTCCAGCTCGAGCCCTTTCTTTGAAATTCCGTTCTCCACTTTCTTAATGATCTCATCCACGCTTACCCCCCGCTTTTTAAGCATTTCGTCCTTCAGCTTCACGACTACGACCATCCTGCTTACGTCGGCCTTGATCTCTGCTATGTGTGAGAGACGAGTCTCCTCGATCTCCATGGCAATACTTTCCGCTTTGCTCCTGTCGTACGCGTATTCACCCTCGAGATAAACCTTCATCACCGGCGTCGAGGGGGTTTTCCTCGCGTCCACTATTTCTATGATGCGCGGTAGTCCTAACGTCACGTAGATTGCGCCGACGCCCGCATAGTGGAAAGTCCGCATGGTGTTGTGCGTGATCACACCTTCGAACGTCATGAACGTCTCAAGACCCTCGACGGAAACATCATAAACATAGTCGTCGTGGCACTCGACCTCATTTATCTCCACTATTTCGTCCCAAATGACGTCATCAGCGTCTCCGCTTTCCGCTGCAGCTGTGAGTAAAGCTTCAAGCTCCATCTTACAGCGTATTTTTTCAGCGAATTCCGCCACATAGCTCCTTGGGATGGTCAGCACGTACTGCGATCCATCTTTCTTCTTCGTAGTGAAAATTCCAAACCTCGTGAGGAGCAGCGCAAGCCCGTTCGCCAGCTCTCTCGTCCGCACCCTCACGGCAATCCCATCGTCTCCAACCTCGGCATTCGCGTCAAAATACCCTCGCAGAAGACCTCTCACAAATTCCTCGCTCGCGCCGTATACGAAGTTGGGCAGCCTCCCACCATTTATAATCTCATCTACCGCCGCAGCCAGCTCATCGGAGCCGCCGTGGGCGCGGGGTGCTGCTGCGGCAACAGCGGCGGCTGCGACGGCGGCGCCGGCGCCGAGAGTGCGCCCCAGCTCGTAGTCGAGCTCGACCTCGCAGCCTCCTAAAGCCAAGGTGTCGAGGCAGCTCACTGGCAGGAACTTAACCACCGGAATCCTGTCTCCCACTTTAAGCTCGCTGCCTCGCACCGGGGTGATCCTGTCGCCTTTCTTAATGACAAAGGAATGATAGCTCGTCGCCGTTATCTCCCTGTTGGACTTCGTCCTCACTCTTAACAATTTCTCGGGCGCCCTGTGCCTTATGCACGCCAGCACCCGCTTCCAGCGTATTTTTCCATCTTCGTCTAAGCTCGGCACGAAGACATCCACGCCCGGAGGCAGCTCGCAAACCGCGGTCTTGCCGCCGTCGAGCGTAAAGCAGCCGTATTTCGAAATGCTCTCGTCCACGAAAGCGCCTATCTCCACCGGCTTTATCTCTTCGCCCTCTTTTATTACTATCTTCTCATCGTAGGGCAGGGACATCTGCGTGCCCGGCTCGCCTATGGACTGTGCGGCGACGATCCCGACAGCCTCGCAAGGTTCCACCTTAGCCGCCTCGTATTTCTCCACAACCTTCTCCAGAATCCTTTTGAAGACCCTCCTGTCAAGTTTTATGCCCTGCAGCTTGCTTAGGAGTTCCTCTTTGATACTTTCGGGTACTGGGAGGGCTTTGATCTCCCACTCCATCTCCTCTTTCGTAACCTCGCCCTTCTCAACCTTTGTGGTCTTCAGAAGCTTCCTGAGCTCCACTTCGTCCAAAGTTTCGACATTTAATTCTTTGCTTACTTCTCTGAACTGCCTCTCAAACGTCTCAGCGTCAAGTTCTTCGACTTCAAACTTCTCTGAAAGCTCCCTTATGATGCCCTCCTCAAACTCGGATAAACCGTCTTCCATGGTCTCACCCCTCGGTTGCTGCCTCTTTTGCTTCTGTACCTTCGCTCATCGCCTCCTCCAGAACTTCCCGCACGAGCTCTTCAACATTTACAGCCTTCCCAAACTCGCTCTTCGAGGGATCGACGCCGTCCTCGCCGTACAAAAACTGCACGATCACATCCCGGGTGTCCCGGACAGTCCCGTCGTACCGGACTTCGAGGTCTTGCAGTGCGTTTATGAGGCGGCGTTGGAAGTATCCGCTTTGCGACGTGCGGACGGCAGTATCGACAAGACCCTCACGCCCGCCGACGGCATGGAAGAAGAACTCCACGGGCGACAGCCCTTTCTTGAACGAAGAACGGACGAAGCCGTGCGCCTCCGCACCGAGGTCTCCGCGCTTGAAGTGCGGAAGCGTCCTTCCGAGGTAGCCGCGGTTTATACGTTCGCCTCGAACGGACTGCTGCCCGACGCAGGCTGCCATCTGGGTGAGGTTCAGCATTGAGCCGCGAGCGCCGGACCGCGCCATCACGACGCCCGGATTCTCCAAACCGAGATAGGCGCCTGCTATTTCTCCGGCGGAATCTCTCGCACGAGCTAACTCCTGCATTATCATCAATTCGAGCGTCTCCTCAAGCGTCCGTCCTGGCAACGCTACAAGCTCGCCCTCTGCGTACGCCCTTATTAGCTCGTTGACTCTGTGCTCCGCACGCTTTAATATTTCATCTTTTATTTGCTCCTCAGCCTCCTTCGGGATGTCCTCGTCACTTATTCCGAAGCTAAAGCCCGTCTTTGTTATGTATTGAATTGCAAGACGCGTCGCCTCGTCTATGAACCTCGCAGCAGCCTCCGGTCCGTACTTTCTGTATATCCGGTCTATGATCTTACCCTTGAATGCGCCGACAGCAGCCTCATCTATGGCGCCATATACGAGTTGTCCGTCTCTTATCACAACGTAGGCGTCCCTCGGACATTTCTCTCTCAGACACTCCTGACCCTTTTTGTAGCACTTCTCACAGATCTCAGCGTGGAACTCCATGTTCAGATCCTTGGGCAGTATGAGGCTGAAGAGCTGCTTCCCTGTCCAGTACGGCTCTTCTTTGCCATCTACCTCCATGAAGCCCGCAGGCTCCGGCAGCTCCCGTACACCGGTCTTCCGCAGAATCTCAACAGCTTGCTCCTTTGTAAACCTCTTCTCGCCGTTCGTCAGAAGGAAAAGCCCGGAAATGTGTTCGTGGATGCCGCCGATTATCGGACCGCCAAAACGCACTGAGATTATCTGCTGCGGCACCTCCATGAGAATTCTTGCCTCCGCACGCGCCTCTTCCGTCTGTAAAACGTGCAAATTCATCTCGTCGCCGTCATAATCAGCGTTGTAGGGCGGGCAGACCGCCGGGTTGAGCCTGAAAGTCTTTCCGGGCATCACTTTGACACGGTGCGCCATGATGCTCATTCGGTGCAGTGAGGGCTGACGGTTGAAGAGAACGATGTCGCCATCTCTTATGTGACGATCGACCTTCCAGCCGACCTCAAGCTGCTTCGCAAGCTCCTCGCAATTGCGTTCCGTGATTTTAACACGCCGCCCATCAAGGCGTCGCACGTAATTAGCGCCGGGATGCCTCGGTCCTCGACGTACAATCTCCCGCATCTCCTCGATGTTACGAGGCGTCACCGTCACGGTGATGGTAAGCTCTTTGGCTATCTCTTCAGGAACGCCGACCTCGCAGATGCTGATGTTCGGATCCGGCGATATTACGGTACGTGCTGAGAAATTAACCCGCTTTCCGGAAAGCGAGCCTCTGAACCTACCCTCCTTGCCTTTCATCCTTTGTGACAGTGTTTTCAGCGGACGCCCACTGCGGTGTCTGGCGGCGGGCAGCCCTGAAACCTCGTTGTCGAAGTACGTTGCAACGTGATACTGCAAAAGCTCCCAGAGGTCCTCGATGATGAGCTGCGGCGCCCCCGCGTCCCTGTTTTCCATAAAGCGCTGATTGATCCTGATAATGTCAACGAGCTTGTGTGTGAGATCGTCCTCGCTTCGCTGCCCGCTTTCGAGCGTGATTGAAGGACGTACGGTCACAGGCGGCACCGGCAGGACGGTTAAAACCATCCATTCCGGTCTCGCATTCTTCGGATCCATGCCAAAAACACGGACGTCGTCGTCTGGGATCCTTTCAAGGCGCTCCCTGATGTCCGTGGGCATGAGTTTGTGCTCCTCGCCGTTTTCATCTCTCTCCAAATATGTTAGAGGCTTCTCAAACTTTAGTTCCCGCTGCTTTTCGCCGCAGTGCGGGCACTCTTTCACTTTAGAGGCTTCCTTGAAAACCTCCTTCACTATAGGATCTACATTGTCCCTGTTCCTTTCTATTTCCTCCAAGAATTCTCTCTTCTTTTCTTCAGTGAGAAGGACCCGCCCGCAACTACGACAGGTGGCACGCAAAATTTTGGCGATCTGTTTAGCATAACCTATGTGGATAACAGGAGCGGCAAGCTCGATGTGCCCAAAATGCCCAGGACACTCGCCCATCTTCCCGCCGCACGTCTTGCAGCGAAGTCCTGGGTCTATGACGCCGAGCCGCTGGTCCATGAGTCCCATCTCTATCGGAAAGCCGTCCTCATCGTAAGTGTCCGGCGTTATTATCTTCGTCACGCTCATCTTCCGTATTTCCTTCGGCGACAGCAGCCCGAACTTTATCCGTTTTATCCTTTTCGGCGGCATCGTTCCACCTCGTTATATGGCATCCTCAAGCTCAAGCCTCGGCGCTATGCACATCGCCTTCATCTCATCGAGCAGAAGTTTGAAGGCGTAGCTCATCTCCACCGGGTATATGTCGGTGTCGGAGCCGCAGCTTGGGCAGTAAACGTCGCCGGTCTTGCTGAACGACGCAATCATTCCGCAGTTCCCGCAAACGAGCTCCACGACCTTGTCGGACTCGTCTAGAAGCCTGTCCTTAAGAGCCATTGCAGCGCCGTGCCCGATGAGGACGTCCCGCTCCATCTCGCCGAAACGCAAGCCCCCTTCACGAGCACGGCCCTCGGTGGGCTGTCTTGTAAGTATCTGAACAGGTCCTCGTGATCGTGCGTGGATCTTCGCCGAGACCATGTGGTACAGCTTCTGGTAGTAGACGACGCCCACGAAGATGTCCGCCTCCAGCTTCTCGCCTGTGATGCCGTCGTACATGACCTCACGCCCGGTGTGCGCGAAGCCTGCTTTCAACAACGCTTTTCTAAGGTCCTCCTCCTTCTCTCCGGCGAATACCGTGCCGTCGACCCTACGACCCTCTAAGGCGCCGACCTTACCCCCGATCATCTCGAGGATGTGCCCGACAGTCATTCTCGAAGGAATTGCGTGCGGGTTCAGGATCATGTCGGGTACGATGCCATCTTCGGTGAACGGCAGGTCCTCAGGATTCGCGATCAGCCCGACGACGCCCTTCTGCCCGTGACGAGATGCGAATTTGTCGCCGATCTCGGGTATCCGCTGGTCTCGCACTTTTATCTTTACGAGCTTGCGTCCGCCACTCGACTCCATGAGCATCACCGAGTCGACGATGCCCTTCTCGTTCGAGCGGGTGCATATCGACGTGTCCCGACGGCGGAGTGGACTTATGAGCTCAGTACTCTCCTCGAGGAAGCGGGGCGGCGACGTTCTGCCAACCAAGACTTCGTTCGGCGCGACCTCCGTCTCTGGATTTATAATGCCGTGCTCGTCGAGCTGTACGTAGGCGTCGACGCCGCGGGCGCCCACGACCTCCGAGTCCGGAATTTCAAAGCGATCCTCCTGCCCACCGGGATAACGGCGCTCCTCCGCCTCATAACTCCTGAAGAAGTGGCTTCTGCCCAGCCCCCTGTCTATTGCCGCCCTGTTCAAGACGATGGCGTCCTCCATGTTGTAGCCCTCGTAACACAGAATTGCGACGACGAAGTTCTGACCCGCAGGACGCTTGTCGTAGAGGATGGCGTCGGCGGTGCGCGTCGTCACGAGCGGCTTCTGCGGATAGTGCAGTAGGTGCCCACGGGTGTCCGGGCGTATTCTGAAGTTTGCGGCGTTCAGTCCTAAGGATTGCTTCAACATGGCGGCGCCCATCGTGTTACGGGGCGATGAGTTGTACTCCGGATACGGAATCATGCCAGCGACGATGCCCGTGAGCAATGACGGGTCTATCTCGAGATGCGTATGCTCCTTTGTTAACTCCTCTTCGTTAACGGCGATGTATGCGTTTTCCTCCTCCTCCGCATCTAAATATTCGACGACGCCCATGCGGATGAGGTCATCGAACTTCAGCTCGCCCCGCCTTAGCTTCTCTATGTGCTTCTCGGTGACCAAGGGTCTGCCGTTCTCCACAATGATCAGCGGGCGTCGCACCCTACCGCGGTCGGTATTTATTATTATCTCTCGCCGCCGCTCATAGTATGCGACGTTGACCTGATGAGAGAGCTCTCCATGCCTCCTTCTCCGCCTGATCTCGGAAACTACTTTTTCAGGGTCGGTGCAGACGCCCACGAACTCTCCATTGACGAAAACCCTCACCTTGAATTTCGTACTCACTTCGAAACAGTGAGGAGGTGGCACGACCCCCATCTCATACAAGAGGTTTTTGACGCTTTCGTGCTCAACGCCCGTCGAAATCTCAATCATCTGCGAGAAGTTCTTCACGAGCCCGCAGTTCGGGCCTTCAGGCGTCTCGCACGGGCATATGCGCCCCCACTGCGTCGGATGTAGGTCACGAGCTTCGAAATGCGGCTGCGATCTCGAAAGCGGCGAGACCACGCGGCGGAGATGCGAGAGCGTACTCATGTAGTTGTTCCTATCGAGGAGCTGCGAAACGCCGGTTCGCCCGCCGACCCAGTTTCCGGTGGCGAGTGCATGCATTATGCGCTCTGTAAGCACGTCAGAGCGGACGACCGTCGTTATATTAAGCTCTCTACCTCGCATGTTCGAGCGTTCGAGCTGGTATCTTATGTCCCTGACGAGCTTTCCAAAGGAGACCCTGAACAGATCCTCAAGGAGGTCGCCGGCGAGCTTCAGACGCTTGTTCGCATAGTGGTCCTTATCGTCCTCCTCACGCCGCCCGAGCGCGAGTTCAAGGCACGCCTCTGCCATCTTACCGAGGAAGTAAGCCTTCTGGACACGGTCCTCGATGTGCGGCAGCAGATACCTATCAAGGACGTAATTAAGACGCCGCTCCTTGTACTCTTTGGGCTGAGCCGGTGCAACGCGACGCTCGAGCGCAAGCAATGCCTCTTCCTTCGTCTTCGTCTCAACCGCTTCTAGATTGTCCTTTATGAACTTTATTATCTCCTCATCGTCGGAAATCGCCCTTATGATTTCCTCATCGCTCTCAAGCCCTAATGCCCGCATCATAGTGATTAAGCTCACTTTTCCGGGCACTGGCGGGAGCGATACTTCTAAAATTCCTTTTCTGCTCCTTTCAACAGTCACTGGAACTCTGAAGCCGTGTTTTTGCGAGAATACCTTCGCAACTTCTATTTTTGTGTCGTAGCTCTCCTCTCTGCTCACAAGAATCTTGTTCGGCGCCAAGTCTTCGAGAGTAATGATGACGCGTTCCGCTCCGTTGATGATGAAGTAGCCACCGGGGTCGAGGGGATCCTCGCCGACCTCTATGAGTTCTTCATCGGAGAGCCCGTGGAGGTTGCAGATCTTGGACTTCAGCATCACCGGCAGCTCGCCGATCTCCACCTCCTTGTCGTCGATAGTGACTTTAGTGCCGTCCTCGTATTCCTTGACGATGGACATCCGCAGGTAGATGGGAGCGGCGTATGTGAGGTTGCGGAGGCGTGCCTGCATCGGGTAGATCTCACTATGGGAGCCGTCAGCTTCCTTAACCCTAGGCTTTCCAACTCGCACCCTGCCGAGTTGCACGTATATCTTGTAGTGACCTTTCTCGTCGTCGTCCTCGATGCTCGTCTCGATGATGCCCTGCTCATCGATCACGCTCTGCAGCCCATGCTCCACAAAATGATTATACGAGTCGAGTTGGTGCTGCACAATCTTCTCCTTCGTGAAATACGCATCAAAAAGAGCCTTCCGGTCAAGCATTTCAACTAACCTCCTCACCTCACAACCAACCTGTACGCTACAGATCTGCCTGCCGTCCTACTCCTCCTTATTATCTTGACGACGTCGCCGACCTTGGCACCTATTTCCTTTATGACAGGGTCATTTACCTTTATCTTCGGAAGTTGCTCCTTCCGTATCCCATACTTTTGGAGGAGCTTTTCCACTTCCTCCTCAGATAGTACTTCATGCTTCGGTACGAGCACGTGTTCCGTCACCACGATTCTTTCCCTCTTCTTCATTACGGGCTCGGGGGGATTTGAACCCCCGACCAACAGGTTAAAAGCCTGCTGCTCTACCTGGCTGAGCTACGAGCCCCTTCTTCTACCCTACTTTACCCCTCTCCTGATAATATATACATTACGTTGACTTAACCTCATCGTCTCTCAGCCCTATAAAGCGTTACGCAGGATTTGTTCCATCCACGTTTACAGCAGTGTTAAGTTCCCTTTGCACGTGTTCCCTGAACTCTAGCTGATAACGTCGTGTCCTCCAGCGCGCGCTCTCGTACGATTCTCAGTTTCAGAGACGTGGCAGGCTCAGCTTGTTGTACGATTCGATGTGACTTTCCCCTGTATAATTCCTAAATCGTGCGAGGCGTGATACCATTAAAAGATTTTGCGGTCGCTGACTCTTTTGCGGTCGCTGACTCTAAAAAAGCCTACTTCCCTGAGAGACGCCCCAAGCGTCCGTACTTTCTCCCGGCTTCCGCCAGCGCGCCTTCATGTTAGCAAGTGGCGTTTTCGGCGCAAACCCGCGTCCTCTATGCACTTTTTCGCCTCTTCCATGACGTCCTGAGGGCTTTTCTTCAGTAACGTTACTGTAGGGCTCACGTTTCCGCAGAGCGCAACCTTATCGCCGACGATCCTCCTAGCGTCGGCAACCGGTGTCTCCTGACCTATACTGACGGCGTGCACGCCGAGTTCCGGCTGTTTTCCGAGAATGTGCCTGGAATCTCCGCATAAATGCTGTATCACGTAGGCGCCCCGCTCCTTTATTTTCTTCACGCCCCGCTTATACCAGGTCACGCAAACTCTTCGCACTGCTTCGCTGACCTGCCTCCACCTAGGCGGGGTTTCCGACACGGGACCGGGCGGGCTTGCGGAGACGCATCAGCTCGGTCGGTCAGGAGCCATCCGCCTGAGGGCATGCCTCAGAGCATCATCGGTAGAAAATTAGAAGGAAATAAAAAATGTTTTGGGGCTTTCCTCCCCTAGAGGCTTCCAGCCCGCAAGGAGTGTGTGAAATCGTGCAAGTGGGAGTATCGTTGTAGAAAATCGTTATCGACCCCTCTTTCTATCCCAGCCCGTGCGTACTCCATGCCGGATTCATAGCATATGTCGACGATTTTTTAAAGAGTTCG